>OWIN01000128.1_pt1 | contig 48260 bp, 64 predicted proteins | sample 1732771 | NCBI WGS metagenome assembly OWIN01 (sample SAMN05065752, study PRJEB22554) | human gut metagenome | biome: ENVO:2100002; feature: ENVO:00000062; material: ENVO:00002003 | host: Homo sapiens | place: USA | reverse complement strand
CGAGATCGCTCAGTGTCTCGTGGGCTCGGAGATGTGTATAAGAGACAGGTGATAATGTTGGCCGAATTTCAAATTACACTTGCGGCGGCCAGAGTTAATGCGAATATGACGCAGGAAGACACTGCTAAAGCAATGAAAGTAAGCAAAACAACAGTGGTTAATTGGGAAAAAGGTAAAGTTATTCCTGGAATTCCAGAAATGGAGATGATGTCAAGATTATACAGAATTCCGCAGGACTATATTTTTTTACCTTGCTATTCTACTAAAAGTAGAAACAATAAAGAAAGGGGGTGAGAGAGGTGGTAATAGCACTGCTGGTGATTACTTTAGTAGTCGCAATTTCCAAATGGATTGTATATCGGTTGAGCTTTATGGCGGTGCTTCTGTATTATGCAGAATGCGGACAGGAAATACCGGATAATAGCACAATACAGAAATATCAGACGAAAGCGGCATTAAAGCTGCTAGGCATTAGGGAGAAGTGATACCGATGCCGAACTGAGCTTTGATGAGTTCAGTTATAACATTGGTGGATATTTGAATAAGGGCATCAAGGGAAGAAGAACCAACTTTTCCTGCGATTATCTTTACGCCATTCCAAATCTTATTTTCTCGGATGTTGGATAAAAAATCATGACCTTTTGGAGTAAGATCCGAAGCAAATACGCTTTCGCTGTTGCCACCAATAGAGAAATCTTTTATCAGATTTGCTTCGTAACAGTATCGTGCATGATAAGCAATTTCAAATTGGCTGTAATTAAGCAAACGTTTAGAAGGATTATGAGAGTCATATTTCCAGGCAGTGTTTATGGTTGTGGTGTCTTCAATATCTATAAGAATATCACGAATGCAATCTGGATTAAGTTTCATTGTCAATCTCCTTTCTTCTGTACTCGGCGGTGCAACGCCTGTATGAAAAGTATAGCACTGAGGAGATAAGGAAAACAAGCATATTAACAGCTTTCATTATACCCATTGAGAAGCTGTTGAAGTAGGAGGTGAGGAAACGTGAAGCATTCAGTAGACGGATCAGAGATAAATGCTGCGGATAGTTCCTATGCAGAACTCAAAAAAATCAAAGAGAGAACAGCACGTAATGAAAAAAATGCTAAATGGTTAAATCGTGCATCTATCATCATCGCAAGTTTAGCTGTCCTTTTAACGATTATAGCGTGCCTAGATAAGATAATATTGCTCGCAAGTTATGTATTATCTTGTCTGCATTAATTATCAATGTAGCTATGAGTGCAGCAATAGAAACAATAAAAGATTTATTGGCTTTCAGTATAGCAGATACAGAGTTTTGTTCGGCTTTCCGGGCGACATCAAGTGCTCTGGCCTGATTTACGGAATCCATGAAGTTTAATCCTTTGATGGTGACATATGGAGTACCGGTGCATTGCCCAATAGAATTGCCGTCAGCCACTCTTTGTACGGAATATCCAATAATAAGATTGTCAACTACACATTGATGAAGTATTTCAGAAAAATCTTTTTCGGTACATTCTGGAAAAAGTTCTTTTGAAAGACGTTGACCGGAAATAATAAGATTTAGCATTTTAATTACAAGATCTTCGTATTCGGATTTTGTTTGAATCATTAGCGTTTCTTCTCCTATGTACTCAGCTCTGGTGGGAGCCTGTAAGTACAGTATAAGACGGAAACAAATTAAAAGCAATGTAGGAGGTGTTTAAATGGAAAAACGATATCTTTCACCAGAAGATGCAGCTCCGTTCCTGGGGCTGTCGGCAGCGGCCGTAAGAAAGTACATGCGCAATGGAAGCATGGATCTGGGAATGGTATTAAGTCCTCAAAAGACGGGGACTAAGACCTGGCGGTACAAGATCTATCCGGAGAAGTTAAAGCAGATTACCGGATCCAGCGTGCCAGGATATGAATAAAGCTTGGAAAGGAGAGAGAAGTAATGGCAAAGATCAAGAACTATGACGGTCAGACAGACATGGAGCTGTCCTATGTGGCAGTGCAGGCAACCAGGCCTAAGAAGAAAGCTGTGGACTGGGTAGGTATCACAGAGACATTTATAGCCGGTGGCATGTGGGTGATAGTCTTCATGATGCTTGGGGCTGCGCTTGCGGTCCAGGTGCTGTAATGGCTGTGCGGAATGACCAGTGCGGTACCTGCATCGGGAAGAACCGGTGCATGGAGAGAAGCCGCTTACAGGCATGCAGAGGATACATAAAAAAGGACCCAGGCAGCGGCAACTGCGGAAGGTCCAAAAGAAAAATAATTTCACACCCTCATTATACGGAGGGAGAAGGAGAATTGCAAGATGGCAAAGACAATAAAGATCACCAGCAGCAATGAAATTTCCGTTGTTGATGTGGACTTTGATGATTACAGGGCCATTCAGAAAGTTGTGGGTGGCATGTTTGAGACAGTAAAGACGCAGAGGATGTTTGACTACTTTGGTAAGCCAGTAATGATGCTGGTGGATAAAGAAGGCATCTTAAAGCAGCTTCCATTAAACAGGACAGGATCCCGTTTTTATGGGTATCCCATTGTAGGTGACTTTATCCTAGCGGTTCCAGTACATGAAGATATCGTGGCACCGGATGCAGAAGAGCTTGCTGAATGGAAAGAGCGCCTGATCCGGGACCAGGGCTTGAAGGAAGTGGGAGCATGAGCCGCCGCAGGAATGGAACGAACCGTGTTCAAGAGCTTTTAAATGCCAGTCGCTTTACTGGCTATGGAAAACCGAAACGGATATCTGTTGATGCAGATATGTTAAACCGAAAACTGGAAGGGGATAAAACAGATGGAAGAAAGAACAATTGAGATCACATTACAGGAATATATGGAACTGCTTCAGTGCAGGCTCCGCAATGAAACAGTTGTTAAGCTGCTTGATGCAGAGATCCTTTACGCACCTTCATCCGTAGGGACCGCCATTAAAGCGATTCTTACAGGAGCTGCTGGAGTGGATCCAGAGAGAGCTGAAAAGGGACAGGAGGAAGCAAAATGACAGTAAAAGCAAAGGAACTGACTGTAGGACAGCAGATCCAGGTGGAATACGGAGACTATGACAACTGGGTCGATTTCCAGATCGACGGGATCCGGGCAGATGAGAAATACATCAAGGTGGACTGTCATACAGACACGATACATACAACGCTGGTGATGAAGCCGGAAGAAATGGTGGAGATGCAGGTATAAATGGCAAAAGTGATCGGGATCATGGGAGAGTCCGGATCCGGCAAGACAACCAGCTGCCGGAACCTGGACCCATCCACAACATATTACATTGACTGTGATAAAAAAGGACTTAACTGGAAAGGCTGGAGAGACCAGTATAATGCTGCAGCCAATAACTATAAGCAGACAAACTTTCCATCCATTGTCCTTGGTATCTTAAAAAATATCGAGGAATCCGATAAGGCAAAGCACGTTAAGACTGTTGTGATCGATACCATCAACGGACTTATGGTTGCAGAAGAAATGCGTAATCTTAAAGTCCAGGGATACGGGAAATGGTCGGATCTGGCTTCCTACATCTGGGAGATCATCGATTATGCGCTGACCATGAGGGATGATCTGACAGTCATCATCATCGCACATTCCGAAACAGTTTCTGATGATAACGGGATCGTGTTTACCAGGATCAAGACCAATGGCCGCAAGCTGGACAAGATCGTCCTGGAATCAAAGCTCACAACGGTCCTTCTGGCAGAGTGCAAGGACGGAAACTATATATTCCATACCCATGCAGACAGAAATACGGTAAAAACGCCGCTGGGAGCATTTGAAGCGGATGAGATACCCAATGATATCACAGCAGTGATCAAAGAACTGGAAGAATATTAAACAGCAGAAAGAAAGGATACAAGAGTAATGGCAATAAAGAGATTTGGAGATTATGACAACACAAAAGCATATGGAGATATTCCGGTCCTTCCAAAGGGCGGATATGTCCTGAAGATCATGGGAGCGGAGGTTTGTGAGAACCGGAACGGACAGTATATTAAGATCAGCTGTGATGTGGCAGAAGGGGAATACAAAGACTTTTTTGCCAATGAGTATCACAACCAGCAGCAGGAGGATAAGAAGTGGCACTGCAATTATCTTCTTAACGTTCCCAACGACGATGGGACAGAGAAGGACGGCTGGACAAAGCGCCGCTTTAAAACCGTTACAGAAGCTCTGGAAAGTTCCAATACAGGGTACCACTTTGACTGGGATGAGAAGAAATTCAAGGGTAAGCTGATCGGCGGTCTTTTCAACGAAAGAGAGTACCAGAAGAATGACGGAAATGTAGGCAGGGCTATCAACCTGGCACAGCTGTGCAGCGTCGAGAAGGTGCGTTCTGGCAATTATAAACTTCCAGATGATAAACTGCTGGCTAACCGTCCAGGAACGGCTCCTGCGCCTTCTACAGACGATTTTATGAGTATTCCGGACGGCTCTAAAGAGGCACTTCCGTTTGATTGATCACTATGGATGTTTTTGAGCAGAAGAAAGTCCTGGACAGCTTTGAGATCCTGGTGGATACCCGTGAGCAGGACACGGAGAGGGCGCATAAACGCTATGCCTCTTTCGGTGTCCCTATCAGACGGGCTGTACTGAATTATGGGGACTATACCTATAATGCCACTCTTCCAGATGGAAAGCAGATCCATGATATTTCCCAGACGGTAATACCCGTGTGTGCAGTGGAGCGGAAGATGAACCTGGATGAGCTGGCAGAGTGCTACACACGGAGCCGGAAGCGGTTCCAGAATGAGTTTGAACGTGCCCGGGATCATGGGTGCCGGGTATATCTATTATGCGAAAACGCAAGCTGGGAGAATCTGTTAAACGGAAAATACCGCAGCAGATTCCATGCAAATGCATTTGCTGCGTCTGTGACAGCATGGCTGGTCCGTTATAACGCAAACCTGATTTTCTGCAAGGAAGAGACATCAGGAAGGCTGATCCGGGAGATACTGTACAGGGACTTAAAGGAGCGATTGGAGAATGGAGAGTATGGTTAATGGTGGCTGGGTGAAGCTTTACCGGGAATTAAAATCAAAGTCTATATGGCAGCTGTCTTCACCGGAACAGAAGGTTGTTCTTATAACCATTCTGCTGCTGGCTAATCATGAGGAAAATAAGTGGGAATGGAAAGATAATCAGTACGTCTGCAAGCCAGGGCAGCTGATCACTAGTCTTAATTCCCTGGTCAGGGAATGTGGTCAGGGTGTAACAATTCAAAATGTGAGGACCGCATTGGAACGGTTTGAAAAGTTAGGTTTCCTGACCAACACTTCCACGAAGACAGGGCGCCTTATTACGATCGTAAACTGGGAGAAGTACCAGGGGAAGGAAACAGGGCCTGTTAAATTGTCAGAAAATAGCCAACAAAGCAAAAGTATTATAAAAGTGTTAAATCCTGAAAATCCAACAAGCGAACTAACAATGTTACCAACAAATGGCAGTGGGGCAGAAAATGTTGTTAATACAGGAGTTTCCAGTAAAAACAGATGTGTTGCTGACAAGGAAGCTAATAAAGAACCTAACAAAGCGCTAACAAAGAGCCAACAAACAGCTAACAAAGAGCTAACAACTAACAAGAATGATAAAGAATATAAGAATGATAAAGAAATAAAGAAAGAGCCTGCGGCGCCTCTTTTTGACGGGGAGGATGACACAGAAGGGATCGATCTCTGGGGAGAAGATGATGACACAGTGATCCGTTCATGGGAGGACTGGAAGAAGAGAAATGGGGATCTATGAATTTAAAGCAGACGATGCATTCCGGTTCTCTCAGGAGATCGGAGGCAAGAGCAGACAGAAAGGCGATGAGCTTCAGTTTGAACAGTGCCCATACTGTTTTGGTGGAAAGAACAGGAAAGACCGTGGAACATTTTCAATCAATCTGCAGACCGGACAGTTTAAATGCTTAAGGGAAAGCTGTGGAGCCCATGGGAACATGATCACGCTTTCCAAGGATTTTAATGTTTCCCTTGGTACGGAAGTGGATGAGTACTACAGCAGCAAAAAGCAGTTCCGGAAGATCCACACCAGGAAACGGCCGGAAGCAAAACCGGCTGCGGTTGCCTACATGGAATCCAGGGGAATATCGGAGACTGTGACCAGACGGTATAACATCACAGTGCGGAATGACAATGAAAAGATCTTGGTATTCCCGTTTTATGACGAGAATGAGATCCTGCACTTTGTAAAGTACCGCAATACCGGGTTCCGTAAGGGCATTGATAAAAACAAGGAATGGTGTGAAGCGGACTGCAAGCCGATCCTGTTTGGAATGAACCACTGCAACCTGGATAACCCGGTCCTGATTCTTACGGAAGGCCAGATTGATTCTCTTTCCGTTGTGGAGGCTGGGATCGAGAATGCGGTGAGCGTTCCAACCGGAGCAAAAGGATTTACCTGGATCCCATACTGCTGGGACTTCCTGGCAAAGTTTAAGACCCTGGTCGTGTTTGGGGACTGCGAGAACGGACACATCACCTTGCTGGAAGAAATGCAGCAACGCTTCCAAGGGTGCGTGAAATGCGTCAGAATGGACGATTACCGGGGTTGCAAGGATGCAAACGAACTTCTTATGGCTTACGGAAAAGAAGCCGTCAGAATGGCTGTAGAGAACGCACAGGCCATACCGGCAAAAAGGATAAAGCCACTGGAAGAAGTTAAACGGGTGGATCTGTCAAAGCTGGAAAAGCTCAGGAGCGGTATCGCATCCCTGGACAAGATCATCGGTGGGTTTTATTTAGGTCAGCTTATCCTGCTTACTGGAGAGCGCGGGGAAGGAAAATCTACCCTGGCATCCCAGTTTGGGACTTTTGCCATTGCAGCGGGATATACGACCTTCTTTTATTCCGGTGAGCTGATGGACTGGTACTTCCGTGCATGGTTTGATCTGCAGGTGGCTGGAAGGCAGCATATAAACGCCCTGGTATCCAATTTCGGCTATACGTCCTACAGCATTGACGGAAACTGTATCCCGCAGATCGAACAGTGGTACAGGGGAAAGGCGTACATATATGACAACGGGATCGTCCAGCAGGATGATGAAGAGGATGAGAGTCTTTTGAAGACAATGGAAAAGGCAGTTGTGCAGTATGGCTGCCGGGTGCTGTTCATAGACAATCTTATGACGGCGATCACAGATGATATTGCATCGGACCTGTACCGGCAGCAGACGAAGTTTGTTAAGGCACTGGCTCTTATGGCGAAGAAATATAACGTGCTCATCTTCCTGATCGCGCATCCAAGGAAATCCACTGGAAACGAGTTCGGAAATGATGATGTGGCCGGAAGCAGCAATATCACAAACCTGGTGGATGTGGTTCTTAAGTATTCCAGACCAAAGAAGACGGGAGAAGAAACTGCCAGCTGTGATCGTCTGCTGACCATACATAAAAACAGGCTGACAGGCAGGACAAGCAGGGACGGGATCCGGCTTTACTACCAGGAAGGTTCAAAGCGTATCTCAGAAAATCCAGAGACATTTGACTGGAACCTTGGCTGGGAAGGGATAACAAAAGTCCAGCCAGATGAGCAGATCCCGTTTGATGAGGTGATAAATTTTGAGTAGCAAGCTGATAGATAAACCGCTGGAAAATGCGGAAGTAGCGGCCATTCTCGGCCAGGCGCAGAAGTTCTGGATCAAATGGCGGGACCAGGTGAAAGATAAACAGTTTGATGCCTGGGAAGATGTGATAAAAGATGCCGGTGCGATCCTGGAAAGCCATGGGACACGCCTGGTGCGGAAATGGGAGGGACCAGCACCGGCCATAGAAGAAGAATCTGTGGCAGCACCGATCGTCAACTGGTTTCTGGATCAGTTGGAAGATAGAAACAGAGAGGCGGTTGGAAAATGAATAACAGCAAGAAGATACCCGTCCCGGTCTGCTGCATCTGCCAGAAGGTGATCAATGGGGATGCAGAGTGGATCAGGACAAAGAGAGGGACGGTGTTGTACATGCATAGAGAGTGTGTGAGAAAGGAAAGCAATGGAATCAGTACAGGAGCGGATGCAGCGGTTAGGAACGAAAAATAAGATTGCTTGTTTTATCGCAAAAGAAAAAGAGTCGTATGAATTTAAAAGGCGATATGCAAGGATCCGTGCAGAAGAATTCGCTCGTGAGTGTGATGGGCGAGGTTTGAATTATCATGTATCAGTAGGTGGGTTGGACAGCATTGTCTTATTCCTATTCTTACATGAGGTGTGTGGCATTGATACTCCTGGAGTCAGCGCATCGTCCTTGGAAGATAAATCTATTCAGAGAGTACATAAAGCACTTGGAATTATCAATGTTCCGCCGTTAAAGCGGAAAGATGGTAGCTTCTGGACAAAAGCAAAAGTAATACAGGAGTTTGGCTTTCCAGTCATATCAAAAGAAGTCGCTGCCAAAATAGAACTGTTGTAGAATCCGTCTGAAAAGAACAAAACAGTTCGCCATGCGATCATCACTGGTGAAACGGGAGCTTATGGCGGCTGGCAGAAAAACTCAAAGATGCAATTGAAAAAGCGCTGGTTAGAGCTGTTTGGCGGTTATGAAAATGAAACAGAGGGCTGCGACTTCCGGAAACCAGACTTTTTGGTATCCTCCAAGTGTTGTTATTACCTCAAAGAAAAAAATTGTGATAACTGGGGAAAAGAACATAACAGCGTACCTTATCTGGGACTTATGGCATCAGAGGGTGGCAGACGTGCCAAGAGCCTGCGAATGAATGGATGCAATTACTTCGGTAAGTCAACTATCAGATCAGCGCCGTTTGCGATCTTCCATAGACAGGATATCTTGACCTTGGCATTGGAGATGGACCAGATGTGGAAGTCTGGACTGAAGGAAAGGTACCATGCAAGGCTTCTGGATGAAGGAAAGATTGCAGAGAGCTTCCAGATGCCAGACAGCATTATTCCGGAAATCTACGGATCCATCGAAAGAAAACCAGACGGAACACTGTATACCACAAAAGCTCAGCGGACAGGGTGCAGCATGTGCGGGTTTGGAATCCACATGGAGAAGCGGCCACACCGGTTTGACATGCTGTATAAGAGCAATCCAAAGGAATGGGACTATCTAATGTTTCATCTTTGTAAAGATGCAGAAGGAAAAGAATACGGTTGGGCGAAAGTCCTGGATTATATCGGTGTCGGTTGGGACCCGACCACAATCGGTGGAAACTGTAAGGGCCAGATGAGCATTTTTGATATGTAAAATTAAGAATTTGGAGGTACAGAAATGAAAATAGCATGTGAAAGATGCAACAAGGTTATGGATGTTTACTTTAGGGATAGATATGAAAAAATTAGAATGAAAGATGAGGATAAAGTGCTTTGTAAAGATTGCTATGAAAAGTTGAGCAGCTGGATGTATGAACTAGAAGAGGCGGCAGAGAAAATTGAGTGAAATTGGAATACACATAGGAAACGCAGTTCCTGTTGAATTAGGAAGAGCTATAGGGATAAGCATCCAACAACATTTACAGGAGGTAAATGAAAATGCCGCGAACTAAAAAAGAACATATTATTTCTAAAGACGAAAAGCAGGCTGCTGATCTACAAATCAAGGAAATGCAGAAACAAATTGATTATGATACAAGAGACTTTACTATTGAACTTTTGATTACTAAGTTTGAAAAAAAGGATTTCTTTATTCCTCCTTATCAAAGAGATTTTGTATGGCAACCTAAAAATAAAACTTTGTTTTTGGAATCTGTCTTTCTTGGATTACCTATTCCATTTATGTTTTTTGCAGATTGTGATAACGGTAAACAAGAAGTAATTGACGGAGCTCAACGTATGCAAACACTTGTTGAGTTTTACAACAACCAATTACAACTCAGTGGCTTAAAGAAACTGACAAAACTCAACGGTTTTTATTTTAAAGATTTATCTGACACTCAACAACGTAAATTCTTGAATAAGGCTTTAAGAATTATTATTTTAGAAGAAGATACTCCTACAGCAGCTAGACAAGATTTATTCTACAGAATCAATACAACTGAAATTTAGAGGAGGTAGCCTATGAATAACAAACATGTAAAGCAGTATATCATCCAGAATATAAGCCACATAGAAGACAGCCTGTTCCTCCGTCAGATCTACACGCTGGTAAAGCTGTACCTGGAAAGAAAAGACCGGAAGCATACCGGCAAAGCAGCGTAATGTGGAAACGAGTAAATCCCAACGTGGAGTATGTGATAGCTGTCATACGCAAGAAGGGAGAGGACATAAAGAATGGGATTAGTAAAGTCAGAGGCCCAGAGAAAGGCAAACCAGCTGCAAAGAAAAAGTGCCATAGCCGCATCAGACCATGCGATCATTAACGGGCCGAAGCCTACAACCTGGTCAGCCAGGATGCCAGCCTATGCGGGGACAAGCCTCTGCCAGAATCCGGAGCTACGGAGGATACCAGATGAGTAAGAGAAAGACACCGGCGCAGGCTCTGGAAGAGTTTCTAAGCTACTATGATGAGAGCATTTTAGAATACAGGTATGCTTGCGATAAGGTCGTTGAAGAGGACAAGCGTCTCCAGGACTTTCTTCATGAAATGGAATTTGCCAAGGACCGGAACGAAAGGAACCGGATTGCAACAAGCCTTCAACAGAGCAGAAGAACCAGGCGAATTAATAAAGATATGGCAAAGATGAACGAGAAGCTGGTGAAGTTTTTCGAGGATCAGAAGAACAGGGATACCTTAAACCGGTTACGGCAGCTTCTAGGTCAACAGAGGAAGGAAGAGGAATATCTTCTGGGAGAACGTACATACAAACCAAGAGCAGGAATGAGGTGATACCGTTGGACAAGCAGATTCTAGTGCAGTACATAGATGCATGCGCCCAGGTGGAAGATACCAAAAAGGAGATCCTGAAGCTTAAGAAAGCCAGAAAAAGGATTGAACAGGATGCAGTGAAAGGTTCTTCACATGAGTTCCCTTACACACCGCAGACGTTTCATATCGAAGGTCTGGCATATCCTGTAGTAAAGGATCCGGATGAGCTGGACCGGCTGGAAGAGATCCTGAAAGAGCGGTTGCAGACTGCGGAACGGATCAAGCATGATGTGGAGGCATGGCTGAACACGATACCGCAGAGAATGCAGCGGATTATCAGGTATAAGATCTTTGAAGAGCTTACCTGGAGTGAAGTGGCTGTGAGAATGGGGAGAAAAGCTACAGCAGACGGTGTGAGAATGGAGTATACGAATTTCATGAAAGAAAAATAAGTTATTTCGTATTTTTCACATTTTTCGTTTTCAAAATGCTATAGTGTACCATGAAGCCAAAGGCATACGGCCGGCGGCTTACGTCGAACCCCACCAGGCAGCAGGCGAAAGCTTGTTGCCTCCCCCTTGGAACGTAGCTCAGTGGGTAGAGCAATGGCTTGTGTCCTAAGCGAAGGTTCGAGTCCTTCCGTTCCGATTTGCCTGGTTTAGGGATCTCCACCCGGACATTCCAGGTAGCATGAAAGGCATCCTTGAAAGAGGGTGTCTTTTTGTTGTATTGATATTGACAAAACAGAACATGTGTTCTATTGTATAGATACAAGAAATAGGGCTTTGTTATATATTTCCAATTTGGTATGTGGTATAATGTAAAAAAATGTCAAATTGGAGAGTACGATATGATAAAAGTAGCGAAATGTTTATCAGATGATTATATTCATAGTTACAGGTTAAAGAATTTTTGCTATGAGCATAAAATGCCAGTGAGTGAGATAAAATCAGACTTACTTAGTCAAGTAGTGGCATATGCAGGTGATGATGAATCTACTAAAACCTATAAAGAAACTTATGAATGGCTTCTGGATACAATAAAATCAGGTAGTAAAGAATTTTGTATTAAAAAAGTTTATATTCCTGAGGAGATTTTGAATAATGTTGACATAATTATGCAAAATAGATATGAGCAATGCCCTCAACAAAATGTTTTGTCATACAAGAATACAGAGCGATTTGAATTGGTGAATTATAAGATTGACTACGCACAACAAGAAAAAATCTCCGTTATTTCATTACTTTTTTCAGGAATTCTATTGGAAGGAAACGTTGAATTTGAAAAAGGAGATAGAATCATATATCCGATTTATATTGATATTTATGTTGACCAAGGTTTTATTGTGGCGCGATATAAGCCTAAAACAACACTTTATGTATGCTGTGAGGATGACATAATACATAAGGAAAACCGATTTAAACCATTAGATAAATCAATGGATTTGATTAATAGCTTAATGAAAACTTTTAAAATGCAGAATGCTGATATTAATCCTGTAAGCAAGTGGGGACAGATGATGTATAAGTTATATTTGAAATATTCTTTTACGCCGGCTGATATACAGGAAAAAATAAATTCTATGAAAACTATGAGGAATAGTTTTATCAATCAGATATTTGAGAAGTTGAATTTAAAAGAGGCTAATAAGTCAAAGGCAGAAGTAGATATGGATATTTTTCTTGAAAAATTTATTTCTATTAATGGAAATATGGAAAAAATTTTTAAGGAAGATCGAGAAGCATATTTAATTAAAATTTCATCAGATGACATATTGCAGATGACAAGGATAGATACGGCATCTACGGGTCAGAGACCTTTACAGTGTAGTGATACTTTTTTTGATGGAAAAAAATCAGTATTAAATACAAAAGAGTGTAAAGTCCTTCATTTATGTTATAACAGAATTAGAAGATACTTAGGACCATTTACGGTGCAATTCACATCAGTTAAAAATTTAGGTGTAGTCAAAATGTATTATGATCCAGAGGAGGTAGATATACAAAATGTTTTACAGAGAATTTTTGAAAATTACTAATTTATTTGATGAACATTTTGTTGATACGTTTGATTTTTGGCTTACCACTCTTCCGGATAGAGAAGCCAGGACAATTTCTGTTTCAACAGTTGCATCAAGATTGGAAGTAAAGTATAGTGTTGCCGAATCAATAATGGGATTTGCTGAAAAGGAAAAAATTTTAAAAAAAAGATATGTAGTATTATGTGCAAATGAAGAATGCGAATTCTTTTATGGAGAATTTGATGCGGATGAACTTAGAGATATTTTAGGAACAATGGGCTATTGTCATAATTGCGGAAAAGAATTTCAAATTTCATTTGAAAATACCCGAGTTGTGTATGAGAGAATAAAAAATCCTAATGTACCGGAAAGTGTGATAGAAGACGAAATAAGAAAAAGGGAAAGTAAGCTAGATGGTGATATAAATTTTCCCCTAGCTGATACGTTGGCCAATAATCCTAAAGCTATATTTGAACTATATTATGCGCCTTCGGAATCAGCTTATAAAAGATTAAGGGAATTAAAAAAAGCACTTAATGGACCATTTAAGACGAGTAAAAGTCAAGGAGATGCTTTAGAAGAACTTGCGTTATACTTGTTTAAACAGATAAAGACAGTAAGTGGTACAAATGAGATCCGTACCTATACAAATCAGTTTGACTGTACAATGCGTTTTCTATATAGTTCGAAAGCGTTTCCAACCATTATGCAGTTATTAACTCCGTATTTTATTATAGAATGCAAAAATGAAATGAAAAAATCTGGAGAAGGAAAAACTCCATCTAATACATATTTTCATAAGCTATCTGATATTATGTCTTCTAATGAAGCGAAACTAGGAATTGTTTTATCTAGAGGAAAGGCAAGCGCAGAAGATATTAGCATTGCATATAATAACTATCTGATTAATAAAAATATGAAACAACCTAAAATTATGCTGTCATTATCGGATACGGATTTAGATGCATTAATTGATAAAAAAGTTAACCTCTTGGACTATTTGAGCTTTAAAAAGGACATTCTTACTATGAATGCTAAAAACGCTACTTTTGAAATGTTTGAAGAGAAAAATTTATAGATATTAAATATGGAGCCACCCAGCGTGGCTCCTTTTCTTATACTCAAAACCGGCGAAAGCGAGGTGAGCCCAAATGACAGAAAAACAGAAGATTTTTGCAGATAAATATCTCATTGACCTGAATGCCACGCGGGCTTACAAGGTCGCTTATCCAAGAGTGAAGAATGATGATATAGCAGCGGCTAATGCAAGTCGATTGCTAAGAAATGCTAAGGTTGCGGCTTATATCTCAGAACGCATGCAGGAGCGCCAGAAACGGACGGAGGTCACACAGGACCGCGTGATTGAAGAACTGGCTGCGATCGCCTTTGCCAAGGCTACAGACTTTGTACAAATCTCTCATGGAAACGTGATCCTGACGGACACCAGTAAGCTATCAGAGAATCAGATCAAGGCTATTGCCGGAATCAAAGAAGGAAAGAACGGTATAGAACTCAAACTGAATGATAAAGAAAAGGCTCTGGAGCTTCTGGGACGGCATCTTGGCATGTTTAAGGATAAGCTGGAAGTTACAGGATTGGAAGCAGAGCAGACTAAGCTGGATGACCTGATCCGGCAGATGCGTGGTGGTGGATAGTGAGTGCAGAACGTTTGTTGTTATCAGATAAATACAAAGCCTTTCTCAGATGTGATGCGCCGGTAGAGTTCCTGGAAGGGACAACAGCGGCCGGAAAAACCACAGTAGGGCTGTTTAAGTTCATGCTGAAAGTGGCAGAGTCTCCCAAGAAGCTGCACATCATAGCTGCCAAGGATACCGGTACCGCTGAGAAGAACATCATCAACAAAGATCTTGGCATCATGGATGATTTTGGTGTCCTCGTTGAGTACAATGGTAACGGAACCAAAGACGATAAGATCCCTCATATCCTGTTCCATACTTCCGGTGGTGATAAAGTCATATACGTGATGGGCTACGGTGACAAGAAGAAATGGCAGAAGGCTCTGGGTGGTCAGTATGGCTGCCTGTATATTGATGAGATCAACACAGCTGATATAGACTTTGTACGAGAAGCTGCCATGCGTTGTGATTATCTTATGGCTACGCTTAATCCGGATGATCCGTCATTACCGGTGTATAAAGAGTACATCAACTGCTCCCGGCCTCTGCCAGAGTGGGAAGAGGAAACACCACAGGAAATCAAAGATGAATTGAAAGAAGAGCCAAAGCACGGCTGGGTGCATTGGTTCTTTTCTTTTGCCCATAATCTGGGTCTGCCTAAGGAAAAGCTGGACAAGATCCTGGCTAATACACCGAAGGGTACAAAGATCTGGAAGAATAAGATCCAGGGGCTGCGCGGAAAAGCAACTGGTCTGGTGTTTCCAAACTTCGACCGAAAAAAGCATGTTGTCACTGCTGCCTGGGTAAGAGCAGAGGTAAAGGTGGGCCGGATCCGTTGGAAGAAGTTTTCCTGCGGACTGGATACAGCTTATTCCAGCAAGTCACCAGATACGATCTCAATGATCTTTCAGGGAATTACAGAAGACAGACGGCTGATCACGCTGGCAGAAAAGGTTTATAACAATGCAGAACTGGAAAATCCTATTGCTCCCAGTGACACAGCTGTGAAATTTGTAGAGTTTCTGGAGCGCTGCCGTAAGGAGTGGGGATTTGCGAAAGACGTTTACGTAGATAATGCGGATCAGGCAACCATGACGGAGCTTAAAAAATACAGGCGTCTGAATGGCTGCATTTATAACTTTTGGGATGCTTACAAGAAACTGGAGATCCTGGACCGTATCAAACTGCAGCTTGGCTGGATCCAGCAGGATTGTTACCTGGTGGTTGATGAGTGCCCGGAACATTTGGCTGAGCTTGAAAAATATAGTTGGGAAGAAGACAAGGATAAGCCAGAAGACAGAAATGACCATACGATCAATGCGGGACAGTACAGCTGGATACCGTATCGCAACATGATCGGGTTTGAGGAGGATAAGAAATGAGGTGGTTGGAACAAATGAATGAGAATATCAAGCGGGGGATACGAAGCTGGTTGAACGTGATTCCAGCCAGTCCATATAACATACAGATCAACGAATTATTAGACTTTGAGACAAGTGCGATCCGCAACCGGATCTGGTACAGAGGTGACAGTAATGAGCTGGAGCAGCTGTACAGGGAAGTGCGTGATTGTGCTGATCAATATAAGTTCTGGGCAAGTAAGTGTACGCCTGGTTTGGAAATGCGTAAGGTACATACAGGCCTTCCAGGGCTGATCGTCCGCACACTGGCAGCTATTACCATGGCAGATATGAATGATTTTGATTTTGACAGTGACCAGCAGGAACAGCTGTGGGAAAGCATAGCACAGGCAAATGATTTCCGTAAGAAAATGGAAAAAGCCTTAAAAGAGATCCTTTGTATCGGAGATGGTGCATTTAAAGTAACTATTGATACGCAGGTAAGTGAATTCCCTATCCTGGAATGGTATCCGGGAGAACGGATCGAGATCATACGCAGACGTGACCGTATACAGGAAGTGATCTTTAAGACACCATACAAAAGCGGTGGAAAAACTTATGTATTAAATGAAAGATACGGATATGGTTATATAACCAATGAACTGTATCAGGGCAATACGCTTGTGAATAAAGCCCTTCTTAGGGAAACAGAAGCGCTCCAGGATGTTTCATTTGATAAGCAGATGATCCTTGCAGTACCGATCAACGTATACGAGTCAGCGAAGTATGAAAGCAGAGGCGGATCAGTCTTTGATGGTAAACTGGACAGCTTCGACGCGCTGGATGAGGTATGGTCCCAGTGGATGGATGCTTTAAGGGCAGGAAGGGCTAAGACATACATCCCTGAATGCCTGGTGCCTAAAAATCCAGAGACTGGCGCACCACTCAGGGCTAATTCCTTTGACTGCCGCTTTTTTGCTGGTGACAATGACATGTCAGAAAAAGCTGAAAATAAGATACAGACAGATCAGCCAACAATCCCTCATGACAGTTATTTGGCCTCTTATGTGACCGCATTGGATCTCTGCCTGCAAGGGATCATCAGCCCAAGTACACTGGGGATTGATGTTAAGAAGCTGGATAATGCAGAAGCACAGCGGGAGAAGGAAAAGACAACTCTTTACACCAGGAATGCTATCGTGGAAGCCTTGCAGGAGAAGCTTCCGGAATTAGTGAGCGCTGCCATTAATGCCTATAACATCCTCTTGAAAAAGCCGATCGAAGAGGTAAAGGTGGATATTCCGTTCGGTGAGTACGCAAATCCTTCTTTTGAAAGTCAGGTTGAGACAATGGCAAAAGCGCGGCCTGGTGTCGCACTGATGAGTGTGGAAGCCCAGGTGGAAGAACTGTATGGAGATTCCAGGGATGATCAGTGGAAACAGGAAGAAATAGCACGTCTGAAAGCAGAACAGGGTATTGCAGAAGTAGAAGAACCGGGGGTCAATATGGCTGCCGGTATTTTTGACGTTGATCTGGGAGGTGATGGGAATGCAGGTAAAGGTAATGAACCGAATATACTGGATGAGCCGAAAGGAGTACCAGGGGCTGCTACAGGTAGCCAGTGAGCAGGTACCATTTGGAATCTATGCAGTTGAAAAGAAAGACTATGCGGAACTGAGAAATGATCGATGCAGCAGTGCCACACAGCTGAAGACGTTGACCAGAGGATTTAAGGCACAGGGGTTCAAGGTGCTTGCGAATAAGGGTGCGAAACAGTGAATGAATATGATCTGGCCGAAGCCTTTCGGCGTATCGAGAATGAGCTGATAGCGTCTATGATCAGGAACATGGACCGGCACCGGGCAGAGGAAACTAAAGAAGGTTATAACTGGTCTATGTGGCAGACAGAGCAGCTGAAAGCCCTGGAAAAGTACAAAGTGCGTAACCAGAAGAAATACGGTAAGCAGTTTAAAAGCATTAATGACCAGATTGATAGCTTGATCCGGATGTCACGGTCAAAAGGCAGTATGCAGCAGGAAAGGCGTATACTTCAGGCAATTAAGAAAGGCTTTAAGGGGGCTAAGAAAACTGGATCGGGAGCTACGGCTGAGTTTTTCAAGCTGAATGACCGTAAACTGGAAGCGCTGATCAAAGCCACCAGAGATGATATGGAGAAAGCGGAAACGGCGGTGCTTCGTAAGGCTAACGATGATTACCGAAAAGCGATCTTCAATGCCCAGGTATATGCCAATACAGGTGCTGGAACATATGAAAAGGCTGTGGACATGGCTACAAAAGATATGCTGTCCCGTGGCCTTAACTGCGTAGAGTATGCCAATGGTGCAAGACATACGCTTTCAGATTATGCGGACATGGCGATCAGAACAGCTAGTAAAAGGGCTTATCTGCAAGGTGAAGGAGAAAAGCGGAAGGAATGGGGCATTGCTACAGTCATTATGGCAAAGCGTGGTAATCCGTGTCCTAAGTGCCTTCCTTTTGTTGGTAAGGTCCTGATCGATGATGTATGGAGCGGTGGCAGCAAGGACGGCGTGGACCCGGAGACTGGCAAGAAGTATTCTCTTATGAGCTACGCAATCAGCAAAGGGCTTTATCATCCAAGGTGTAAAGACAGTCATACTACATATTTCCCTGGTATCTCTACAGCGGATGATACCTGGACTAAAGAAGAGCTGGAAGCAGTTGGGCTTCAAAACCAGCAGGAGGCCAGACAGCAGTATGCACAGCGCCAGGAAGAGAAATATAAGCGCTTGGCTGAGTATTCGTTGGATGAAGAAAATCAAAAAGAATACCAGATAAAAGCGGAAGAGTGGAAAGACCAGGCGTACAGACCAGTTACCAGAGGTGAAGCATCAACAATATTTATTAAACAGCAGCAGAAAATAAACATTAAGCGAGTTGAAAGCTATTCAGAGATTTACATTTCCAATCAGACGAATATAAAACCTCGTGCGTTGCATACATTGAATCAGAGAACGGAGCAGGCTTTAAAAGAGTGGGAAGTTTCGCTGGAGAGAAGGCCTAAAATTATTATAGTTTCGCCAGATGAAATGCCTACAGCGTATGGGAAGTATGACGCCATACAAAATGTAGTTTTCTATATCCCTCAGATTGCAGACAGTAAAGTGATTAAAGATCAAGGAAATGTTGAATTTCATGAGATGTGGCATATGAAGCAGGCTGAAAATTTTAGAAAACGATACGGTGAAATTACAAGAGAAAACTATGGTAAGTATATAGAGAATGCTTGTAAAGAAGCAAAGAAGACAATTGACAGAGCAGGTATCACGGAGTACAATGTAAGCGACATAAGTAGTTACGCAGATCAAATGTTCTGGATTGATAGGTATGATGAAGTTGAAGCTGAATATATGGTAAAACATCGAAGAGGGAAGAAACATGGTAATTCGCAAGTATCCGGAGGAGATTCAAAAGGCGATGGAAACTTATAAGCCGTATGCAAAATGTATTCATGATGGCGAGCTTGAAGGTGTTCCACAGGAAGCTGTAGAAGCGTTTAAAAAAGTGAAGAATTGGGCTTGGGAACAAGGTCAGTAAATACCACCAGTCAGTAGGCCGGTGGTATTTTTGTACCCATTTTTAAGAATAATTGCGACGTCGCAAATGAAAGAAGGTGATCTTATGGGACTTTTATCATGGATCAGGCAGAGGTTTTTCAAAAAGAAAGAGTGCTGCCACCACTACCGAAAACATTGGAGCCGGGCTTCCGGTCCGTATGGCGGTTATGTAAGACGTTGTACCAAATGTAATAAGATTGAGCAGTAAGCACACAGGTAAGTCTTGGGTGTTATTTTTATGCCCAAACGCGAGTATGGCATTAAACTCTGCGCGGCCGGTGACACCGATGGAAATGGATCAGTAACAGGAGTGACACTCCCAAAATGGAAAGGAGACTATTAACATGGCAGAAATAAATCAGAACCAGGGACAGCAGACACAACAGGCGGCAGGTACAGCCCAAGCGCAGACACCGACAGCACAGCAGAATCAGAGCAATCAGCAGGGAGCAGCTCCGGCGATTGACTATGGAAAGATTCAGCAGATGCTTGACGGCACTTTGGCAGCTAAGGAAGATACCGCCTTGAAAGCTTATTTTAAGCAGCAGGGACTTTCCCAACAGGAAGTAGAGCAGGCGATCGCAGCTTTTAAGCAGCAGAAAGCCGCCAATACTCCAGATGTGGGAGCCATGCAGACCCAGCTGACACAGGCACAGGAGGCAGCTAAACAGGCACAGATCCAGAACGCTGCTATACTTGCTGCAGTAAGCCTGGGTATTGATGCCAAGACAATCCCATACATCCTCAAAATGGCAGATCTCAGTCAGGCAGTAGGACAGGATGGAAAGGTCAATGAAGAGAATTTAAAAGCAGCCCTGAATAAAGTCCTGGAAGACGTTCCGGGATTGAAGCCACAGGCTGCGGGTACTACTGGTTTTGTACAGGTAGGAGCTGCAAGCGGAAATGCCGGTGCGGGGCAGGCACAGCAGGCAACACAGACCCAGCAGACAGGTGTCCCGGCTAAACGCTGGAACCGTTGGAACAACTAACAAATGATTTAAGAAAGGACAAGGTGATCATATGCCAAATTTAAACTATGCACAGGTATGGGAGCCTGAATTATTAGAAATCCTCATGCAGGGGACTTTAACTTCTCCCTTTGTAACAAGTAACGTAAAGTGGTTAGATGCCAAGACATTCCACTTTACCCAGATGTCCACTTCCGGATATAAGAATCACAACAGAAATGGCGGGTGGAATAAGGGCGATTATACCCAGAAGGATGTACCGTTTACCCTTACCCATGACCGTGATATTTCTTTCCTGGTGGATAAGGCAGATGTGGATGAGACCAATGCAACGGCATCCATTCAGAACATTTCCCGCACATTTGAGCAGACCCAGGTCGTTCCGGAAACAGATGCGCTGTTCTTTGCGAAAGTAGCTCAGGCAGCACAGAAAGAAGAGGGATACCATGGTGCAACAGCAACAGCTACCTATACCAAGGCAAAAGTATTCGGAATGCTGAAGGATATCCTGGCAAAGGGCAAGCTGAGAAGATACAAAGCAAATGGTACGTTGATGATGTATGTATCTAGTGCCATTATGGATGCCCTGGAGCAGTCTACCGAATTTACACGTAAGATCGAGATGACCCAGGTCGCAGAGGGCGGCATGGGAATTGAGACCCGTGTAACCGACATTGACGGCGTGCCGATCATGGAAGTAGTGGATGATGAGCGTTTCTATGACGCCTTTGACTGGGAGCCGGAGAACGGCGGTTTTGCACCACTGAAAAAGGTGACAGAGGATACCGAAAACCATGTAGCTGCTGTAACAGGAGCGCACAGGATCAATGTTTTGGTAGCGTGCGGTCAGACCTGCAAGATCGTTCCGAAGATCTCCAGCATCTACTACTTTGAACCAGGAGCACATACAGAGGGTGACGGATACCTGTATCAGAACCGTTCGCTGTCTGATGTGTTTGTATTCCCGAATGGACGTGATGGTAAGGTAGACAGCATCTACGTAGATGTGGATACTACAGAGTATACCGGAGCCTGATCGGAGGTGGTCTTATGGCTTATGAGCCGTATGTAACACCGGAATATTACCAGACCGAATATGAAGGCAGTGCTGTGCCAACGGATGAGCTTAAAAAGGCTCTCCGCCAGGCCAGCCGCCATATTGATTCCCTGACTTACAACCGTATCGTAGGTCAGGGATTTTCTAACCTGACACCATTTCAGCAGGACCTGATCCGGGAAGTGGTCTGCCAGCAGGCTGACTTTGAGACAGAAAATGCAGATGAGATCAACACGGTTTTGCAGAGCTACAGCATCAACGGTGTGTCCATGCAGTTTGGTAATTCCTGGAACGTGTTTACAGATAAAGGTGTTGCCATGAAGCGCGATGTATACGCTATGCTGTGCCAGACGGGCCTTTGCTGCCGTTTAGCGAGGTGAGACTATGAAATATCCATGTTTAGTGCCAAAGCGGCTCTGTAAGACGCCTGTGCATGTTCATCTGGAATCGGAAGAACTGGATAATAAGGGAAGGCCGAAGTACAGCCTGGATGCGGATCTGATGTGTAATTTCCAGGATAAAGCCAAGACCATTCTGACAGCGGAAAAGAAGCTGGTGCAGATCACTGGTACTGCGCTTTTTACAGGAGACATCGCGCCGGATATGCCGTCTTTAAGTGGCGGAACAGTAACGGTATTTGGTGAAGAACGCCGGATCGAGCAGGGATGCAAGAACAGGAATCCGGACGGTACGGTAAATTACTGCAGTCTGGAGGTGATCTGATGCAGGTAAAGTCAACTATAAAGCTGAACATGCCCCGTATCAGCCAACTGACCCGTGCAGCAGTAGTTGCTTTGGAGCAGACGGCGGAAGCGCTGCATACGGAAGTGGTACAGGCACAGGTCATGCCGTTTGATACTGGCAACCTGCAGAATGAAAGCACCTTCGTGGACACCAGTGAAGCTTCTAGCGGAAAAGTAAGCCTGGTATCCAGCACGCCATATGCAAGGCGGCTGTATTACCATCCGGAATATCAGTTCCAGAAGTATGAAAATCCTTTTGCAGGCGGTAAATGGTTTGAGCCATGGCTTCCGGGAGGTGTCAGCTCCGGTTTTTGCAAGGAAGCTTTTAAGAAGTTTTATAAAAAGGCGGGTGGCGTATGATGCTGCGGTTAACGGACATACAGGATTGGATCATTTCTCTTGGAATTGCAGAAGAGAGCCATGTTTATATCGGCAAGCTGGATAATAAACAGCAGAAATCCATAGGTATTTATAACCGAAGTGGATCCGGACCACCCAATATTGCTTTAGGTGGCCTGGAATACACTACCTATGATACAAAGCAGCTCTCTCTTCTGGTCCATTGGAACAGGGACAAACCGGAAAGTGAAGAAGCTGCTTATCAACTATTTGAGAAACTTAGAAGCATATCCAGTCTGGACATAGGAGATACCCACATTAATTATCTTCGTTTAATGGTTCCTGAACCCCAGGACGTAGGAACGGATGATAATGGGGTATATGAATATGTGATCTGGCTGGATCTTATCTATCAAAGAAAGTGAGGAATGTGTAATGAGTGAAGTAGGAGGAAAAGTATATCCTGTACACAATAACGTGTTTAAATTTGGTACAAAGGGTATGGACAGCGTGGACGGCGATATGGTAATGCCTGCGGATCTGGAGAACTTTGCGCCAACCATTGACGGTACCACAGAAGAATGGTATGCCATGGACGCAGAAGGCTGGGCCAAATCTGCTATGACTGGCAAAAAACTCAGCTTTGCTTTTAAGGGAAAGCGTTCCGTAGGTGATGCCGGAAATGATTATATCGCAGGCCTTGCATGGAAATTTGGCCAGGATGTAATGACCAAGTTTGAGTGGACCATGACATCCGGGGCTAAGCTGGCTTGTGATGTAGTAGTAAATGTGACTACCCCAGGAGGCGGTGATACAACGAATATCGATGCCCTGGAGTTTGAGGTTACTTGTTATGGAAAACCAACCTATACACCGGTAGTGGCAGCGTAAAAGGAGACAATGAGCAATGGCAAAAGTAGTAGATATTACAGATAAGCTTACATTTGATGGGAATCCATGCCTGATGATCAATGGAGAAAAACTGGAGGTAAATGCAGATGCTCCTACCATGATGAAAGTAATTAATGTTACAAGAAATGGTGGAACTTCAGAAGAAAATATGAATGAATTATACGAACTGGTATTTCCAGAAAAATCCAGAAAGGTAATTGATTCGTTGAAACTGCTGGTTCCAGATTGGATGACTGTCATTCAGGAGGCCATAAAGCTGATCACAGGAGATATCACAGGCCAGGGAGAGCGCTGACCCGTACTACGACCTGTTTGAAGACTGGGACCTGATCATTTCCAGTTTCATGACGCAGTACGGGTTGCGTATAAGGACGAAAGAGTTTGAAACGGTCAGCTGGGATGAGTTCCGTTCCCTGCTGGTCGGACTTGGACCGGAAACTCCCCTGGGACGGGTGGTGGCGATACGTTCTGAAACAGATGATAATGTGATCAAACATTTTACCACTGATCAGCGAAGAATCCATGACAGCTGGCGTAAACATCAGATGGAGCAGATGACTCCGGAGGCTTATGACAGGGAAATGGAAGGTCTGGAAAGGATGTTCGCTGCATTATGCGGAGGTGGTTGAAATTGAAAAAGTAAAGCATGAAAAAGTCCGGTGCCCGTATTGCGGGCATCCGGTCAATGCCATGAAGTCAGAAGATGCCAAATGCAAGGGCATCTTTTTTAAATGTAAAAATAAGGAATGCAGGAAAATATTTGAGTTAAAGATCTAAGACGCTGTGCCGATGTGCCTGTCTTAACGAAAAGGGCAGGTGATATATATGGCAGCAGACAGCGTAGGCCAGATTGGGCTTGATCTGGTAGTAAATAAAAATGAGTTTGACAGTCAGATGCTGGGGATACAGAATCTGGCAAAAAAAGCTGGCAAAGCACTTGCAGCTGCTTTTGCAGTCAAAAAAGTATTTGACTTTGGAAAGTCCTGTATAGAATTAGGCTCTGATCTGGCAGAAGTCCAGAACGTAGTTGATGTTACATTTTCCCAGATGAGCAAACAGGTAGATAAGTTTGCCCAGAATGCAGCCACTCAGTTTGGATTGTCTGAGACCATGGCAAAGCGGTTTACCGGTACTTTTGGAGCTATGGCAAAGGCATTTGGCTTCAGTGAGAAGGCTGCATATGACATGTCCACAATTCTTACTGGTCTTGCCGGAGATGTGGCATCTTTCTACAACATCAGCCAGGATGAGGCATATACGAAGTTAAAGTCTGTATTCACTGGTGAAACAGAAAGCTTGAAAGACCTGGGCATTGTTATGACCCAGACGGCTCTTGACAGCTATGCTATGGTAAATGGCTTCAGAAAGACTACAGCAAAGATGTCGGAAATGGAAAAGGTTGCCCTGCGGTATAAGTTTGTACAGGATCAGCTGACAACGGCAGCAGGTGACTTCTCCAGGACATCCACTGGCTGGGCGAACCAGGTCCGTATCTTACAGCTGCAGTTTGACAGCTTAAAGGCAACCATAGGACAGGGGCTTATAGCTGCATTATCCCCGGTCATCCAGGTGATCAACGCAGTCATTGGTAAAATACTCAGCCTGGTGAATGCATTTAAAGCTTTTTTTGCCTTGATGTCTGGTGGTAAAGATTCAGGAGCATCCGCAACTGCAGCGGGTATGGAAGCTGTAGCTGTCGCAGCAGATAAAGCTGGAACGGCTGCTTCCGGTGCTGGGAATGCTGCAAAGAAAGCTGCTAAGGATATCAAAACGGCTACCACTGGTATTGATGAGCTTAATATCTTAAACCCGGATAGTGGTTCAGATAGCGGAAGCGGATCTGGCGGTAGTGGAGCAGGCGGCTACAATGCAGATGACTTTGATATGGGAACACTTCCGGAACAGGAAGATATAGTCAGTGGTAAGCTGCGGAAGATAGCTGGCCTGTTGAACCAGTTAAAAGATTCTTTTACAAGTGGTTTTTGGGATGCTTTTGGCGACACATCTGTATTTGATTCGATCCAAAGCAGCATCCAGTCCATAAAAGACAGCCTTGGGAATATTTTTACTGATTCTGATGTGCAGACAGCGGCTTTAGGTTTTGCCAATACACTGGCCCAGTCATTAGGACAGGTTACAGGTTCCATTGCAAGCATCGGTGCGAGTATTGCAGATAATCTTCTGGGAGGTATCAGCAGGTATCTTGAACAGAATAAGGACCGTATTAAAGATTATCTGATCCAGATGTTTAATATTGGCGGTGAGATTGCGACATTAGTTGGAAATTTCACAAGTTCCATTGCAGGGATCTTTACTGTATTTCGCAGTGACTCAGCGAAACAGATCACAGCTGATATAATAGGTATTTTCAGTAGTTCCTTTATGGGAGTTACAAAATTAGGCAGTAAATTTGTCCGGGATCTGATGCAGGTTATAACAAAGCCTATAACCGATAATGCTGGTCAGATCAAAGAACGGATACAGGGGCTATTAGACGAACTGCAGCCTATATTTGATAAGCTGAAAGAATTAATTGATAAGATATGGGATGGCCTGAATACAGCTTATGATACTGTTGCAAAGCCAGTATTTGATGCATTTACAGAAGCTATATCTTCAGTTGTGGACTGGATAACAGAAACTCAGACACGCTTTGACGGAGCTATTGGAGTTGTTGCTGCTTTCTTTGGGGCATGGGAAGTTGTAAAACTTGGTGAATTCATCATTAATGCTGGTGGCGTCGTATCAATGCTTTCTGGAATGGTAGCTGGTTTTGTAGCAAATGCGGCTGCTATTGCAACACATACAGCAGCGCTTATAGCAGATAAGCTGGAGACAGCCGCTATTGTTGCTATGTATGCCAAAGATTTTGTAGTAAACCTGGCGCAAGGAACAGCGGCCCTGGTGCAGCAGGCGGCCCAGTTTGTTATCAATACAGCAGCAAAGATAGCAGATACCGCAGCTCAGATTGCCATGACTGCAGCTACAGTGGCTTGGAATGCTGTATGTGCGATCGCAACAACGGTTACTACTGCTTTAGGTGCGGCTATTGCATTCCTTACCAGTCCGATCGGTTTTGTTATCATTGCTATAACAGCGCTGATTACGGCTGGAGTTCTTCTGTATCAGCATTGGGATGAAGTCAAAAAGTTTGCAGCCGAAGCCTGGGAAGCAATTAAAAAGACAATAAATAATGCCATCGATGCGGTTAAGGTGTTCATATCCAGTACGCTTGAACTGATAAAAACAGCCTGGGAAACTAAGTGGAACCAGATCAAGGCATTTGCATCTAATCTATGGAATACGATCAAAGCTCTTGCGACATCTATTTTCGAAGCGATCAGAGACAAGCTTTCCGAGATCTGGGACAGTGTAAAAAGGACTATTGAAGAAAAATGGAACGCTATCAAGGATTGGTTTGAAGATATCTGGAAAAAGATCAAAGAAGTGTTTAAACCGGATGCAATGATCGAGGTCGGAAAGAGCATCATGAACAAACTCTGGGACGGCTTAAAATCCGTCTGGGGTTCCATTGCCGGATGGCTACAGGGCTGTGCTGATTTTGTCGGTGGTGTCTGGGATGGCATTGTAGAAGGTGCAAAGAGTATTTTCAAGAGTGCTAAAGAAGATGCAGAAGATGATGAGGAAGCAGATGACAGTGATGATTGGGATTATGGTACCAATTCACCGGTATCAGGTCATGCTTCCGGTGGCTTCCCTAAATCTGGTCAGATGTTCGTAGCCCGTGAAGACGGTATCCCAGAGATGGTTGGAAGCTGGGGCGGCCGTGCAGCAGTTGCCAATAACCAGCAGATCACCCAGGGCATTACCCAGGCAGTCCAGAACGGCATGCGTTCCTGTATGGCTCCGCTTGTATCCATGATGTCAAGTGTAGCAGGTAATGCAGCACCGCCGCTGGCAGTAACAGGCCGTGCGGCTGTTTATGAAAATGATGATGACAGGCTTATGAACCTGGTAAGCCGCGCCATGGCGTTATCACAGAATGGTACTGGTATGGATGATTCACGTATCGTGCGCATCCAGGAACTTTTGGAGCGCATTGTGGATCTGATCGAGGCCATGGACCTGACAGTGAGCATTGATATCCGAGATGTAAAGAAGAAATTGACGGATCTGGAAAAGAGAAGCGGTTACACGTTAAGGACAACGTAAGGAGGCGGTAACAAATGGCAGTAATAACGATCAATGGCCGGGAGTTCCCGGCTCCTGATGTAGGTGGAAATCTTGTAGTTGCAACCAATGTTAGTTCCGGAAAAAATGCAAATGGCGAATTTGTTGGACAGAAGGTTGGCAGGGATCAATATAAATTCGATGCATTGCAGTGGAAATTCCTGGATGCAGCTACCTGGTCAGCTATGTTGCAGGAATTTGACAAATTTGTAGTGACCGCCCGGATCCCGGATATGGTAAACAATCGTTTCCAGACGATCCGCATGTATCCGGGAAACCGTACAGCCACGCCGGTCGAATTTAATGGATCAGGGCTTCCTACAAAGTACCGGGACTGTAAGGTCAACATCATAGACTGCGGGGTGATAGAATAATGCAAGCTGTAAGCAATGCATATAAACAGGAAATGAAAAAGCAGTATCGTGATCATTCCTATATGCGCGTCAGTATTGGCCTGATCAATCAGGAGGCCCAGGCATCTGCTTATATACCTGACCAGGAGAAATATGCTTATTATAGCAATCTGACCTGGCCACTCAACAACTATGAGGTTTCGGAACTGTATGAAACCTGTGACCAGGATTACAGTACCGTAGATGGGAGTATGTATTTTTTGCCAAGGGAACGTCAGGATGCGGTCCTTAACCAGGGGATCATTACAGATGATCTTTTAGGTGAGGTTGAGATCCGTTTTCCGGTGCAGCACGATATAAAAGGTCTCACAGTAGAATTTGGCAAAGCGTATCCTGTGGATTTTTCCATTGTATCAGATGAACATACGGTTGAGATCACAGGGAATGATACAGGGCATTTTGTGACGGAAGAGATCTTTCCTGGTGCAACATTTCTCCGGTTTGTGCCAAAGGATATGGTCAATGGGCAAAGCCGGCTGCGGATCCACCGTATCACGATGGGGATCGGTATCTACTTTGATAACCAGAAGATATTGTCAGCCACAAAGAAAGAGCGGATCAGTCCTGTTATGGAAGATCTGCCATCCATTGATCTGAACATAACCATTGATAATAAAAACCGTGCATATGACATTGAAAATGAAGAGAGTACGGTAAATTTCCTGGAAAATGGCCAGGAGATCAATGTAATTTACGGTCAGGAGTTGGATGATGGAAATGTGGAGTGGATGCCCGGTACCACGGTATATCTGCGGGAATGGTCTGCAGATGATGAAGAAATGAGTTTTACTGCTACGGATCGTTTTGATGGCATGGATGGAACTTACCGCCGCGGAAAATATTATCCTGATGGAATAAGCCTGTATGATCTTGCAGTTGATGTCTTTGGCGATGCCGGAATAGACAGCCGTACCTATTGGCTTGATAATTATCTAAAAGATGTTATGGTTTATAATCCAATGCCAGTAGTATCCCATAAAGAAGCACTGCAGCTGATCGCAAATGCCGGACGCTGTATTCTTTACCAGGACCGGAATGGAAATATATTTATGAAGTCCAGTTTTATACCGGACATGCAGGCAAGTTCAGCAAATGAAACTTACTTTTCTAATACGGCTTCAGTACTGGATGCAACAGAAAAAAGCACTTATGCCACACCGGAAAAGGATCACACAGAAGCATCAGCTGTACAGTTCTTTTTGCCATATCAGGATAAAAACTATCTGGATGTGGGATATGTATCGGAAGCAGTAGCGGATGAAGATGGGACATTTACAGAAGATCCATTGGTGACTATCGTTCTGGAAGCGCGGTACAAGTGCTTTGGCCTTACATTGGAATTTGGAGGTAATCATCCGTCTGGTATGGTATTCCGTTCCTATTTGGGAGAGGAACTGGTGGAAGAGTATAAAATATCTTCTCTTTCTGAAGTTACTGTGGTCAATCATGAATTCCCGGAATTTGATAAGCTGCAGATTGAATTTTCAAAGGGAGTACCGTTTAACAGGGTAAACCTGAAACAGATCACATTTGGGGACGGTACTGATTATGAACTGTCTTATGGCAAAGAACTGAAAAAAACTCCCAAAGGCACCCAGCTGGCAAAAGTCCGTGAACTGCAGATGACCAGGACGATCTATGCATCAGGAACTGAGAAAAGGCAACTGGTCAAGGAAACTGTACTGGCAGATGAAACCAGGCATACATTTTATCTTAATGCAGCGGCTTATGATTATGAAGTAGATGCAGCTGGTGGCACAAATGTCCAGATCATTGATAGCAGTGCATATTACGTTACGGTAGAGGTTGCCGGTGGAGCAGATACGGAAGTGACCATAAATGGATATGAATACAATGTAACACAGGCGCTTGTGACCAGACAGTTAAATCCCACAGGGACTGTTGAAACGTGGGAAAATCCGCTTGTATCTACGTTAAAGCATGCGTCAGATCTTGCTGAATGGATAGGAGATTATCTGCGTTCCGACCGGGAATATGATTTGGAATATCGTGGAGAGCCGCGTATTGATGCAAATGATATTGCATTCCTGGAAAATAAATACGTTCCAGATCTGCTGCTGCGGATATATGAACATACATTGAAGTTTAATGGGGCATTGTCCGGCACCCTAAAGGCAAGGAGGGATATGAGCAATGTGGCAACAGCCAAAAACAGACTGGCAGGCCAGTGATTATTTTAATATCAAGGATTATAACCGCATAAAAGGAAATCTGAATGAGATCCGGCGTCAGGCGCTTATCCTGTGGCCGGATTTTACGTTTGAAGATATGGGCGGGGATAAAGCCTATACGGATTATGGCTTTTATGCAGATGAGATCAACCGGTTTGAAGCCAATGTGGAACATATCTGTGTAGGTGTGTTCCCTTTTAAGGTAGGTGAACGGAAGACGTTTTACGAGAACCAGCTTTTTATTGACTGGAAGGAACTGAACCGTATCGAAGAGGCCTGCAGACTGATGTACAGTAATATCCAGAGCCGGATCACAGGGAGGCGTAAGCTTGCATTTACCCTAAACGGAGGAGAGATATGTTAAAAACGGATTATAAAGATGCCATGTATGATGGCGCACGGAAATATAAGATCACATCGAATGCCGATGGGACTTCCGGTATTACAGATGAAACAGTCTATACGCAGGAAGGGGATCCCTTTGGAGCAAACGATATCAATTCCACAAACAAAGCTATCAACCGTATAAATGGTGAACCTGCTAATGTCACTCTTACAGCAAGCGGCTGGACGGGAGATACAGCTCCGTATAGCCAGACAGTTGAGGTAGAAGGTGTTACAGCAGAAGATAATCCCATCTTTGTAAGTCTGCTGGAAGATGGGGCTCCTGCAGAAACCCAGAAAGCATATATGAAAGCTTTTGGTATCATCGCTTCTGGTACGGGGACAACGGCAGAAGGCAGCGTGACTTTTAAGGTTTACAAAAAGCCGGAAACTGACATTATGATCGGGCTAAAAGGAGTGTAGCAATGGGAAGAATATTAATGACTGGCGGAGGCGGAGGTGCCGATTTAGATGTGATCACAGCTGAAGCAGATGATATCTTATCTGGGAAAGTGATCGTAGATAAGGATGGCAATCCTTTAACAGGTACACTAACCCTCAGTGGCGATGCTGGAGCCGGTGATGTGTTATCAGGCAAAACTTTCTATACCACCAATCCCAAAAGCAAGCAGACCGGCACCATGGGTACGATGGGCGGTGGAACTTATACGCCTAAGGCAGCTCAGCAGACAGTATCATGTAGTGGTAAGAAAATGACCGGTAATATTGTTATCAAAGGTGATGGGAATCTAACTGGCAATAATATACTTTATGGGAAGTCCATTTTTGGAGTTAGCGGTAATGTGCGCAAGTATGCAGTAATTGATAAAACGGTTACAATTGCATCGGGAACGAGAGCTTTTGATAATCTTGATTCTAACTCTCTTACATATGATAATTATGTGGCTATTTCGTTGCCTAGTGGGTTTTACGCAACCTCAATTAATTGCAATAAGCCATATGCCGGGTATATAACATCGGCCATTGGAGACGATGGTATACTTCATGTGTGGAGTAATGCTAGATTTCACGCGGTAAGCTGGAACTCTAAGGTAGGGCGCACTGGGACAATCTATATACCGTGCCTATGTTCTTCGGGAAATTATAAATGTAGAGTTTTTGGTTATTATTAATAGTATCCTGTAACGAGGTAATTGTAATTCTTATTTCGGGTTGTAACTTTTACTTTAAAAGTTGTTCCGCTTCGAATCGGAGAAGCCAATGTATAATTGGGCAATATTACACTTAGATTAGCCGGATCCCAAGGACAAGAAGTAGATAAGTCATGTGGGCCATATTCTGCCATAAACATCCAACTTTGAATATAAAAACCAAGAGATAATGTTACATAATAGTCACTGTCAGAAGTTACTTGCCCAATACGAGATACAAATTTTCTCACATTACCTGAAACTCCGAATATCGACTTCCCATAAAGTATAGTATCAACAGGTAATGGGGAGGTGGTGCAGAAATTTGTAGAAAAAAATAAAAAGATATTAACAGTATATCATAAATAATCAGAAAGGAAAGGCGTATGAAAGCATTAGTAATTTATGATGCAACCGGAAAAATATGGTCAATTTTTTATGGAGAAGACCAGGTTCCACAGGGGCTTCTGGCATTATTTGTAGACATACCGGACGGAGGTCAGCTGGAGCGTATTGATGTGACAAATCCAGATGATCCAAAGCCGGTATTCACTTACTTACCAGAGTCAGATATTGGAAAATTACAGAACCGGGTAACAGAACTGGAAGACCAGCTCACCGAAGCCCAGTTAGCTCTTACCGAGCAGTATGAAGCTAATCTGGCACTGGAAGATGAAGTCACTAACACTCAGTTAGCATTGACTGAACTTTACGAAGCAAACCAGACCACTACAACCACAAAGGAGGCTTAATCATGGCAAGCTACATGGCAACAGTATATGCGGACCTGATCCGCAAGGGAAAGAAAAAAATTGATGATGTTCCAGAGAAGATTAGAGCAGAAGTTGAGGCATTATTAAATGCTTAGGCTGCTGCTCTTTTTATTACTCAGGAAGGAGGTGAATGAAATGGCTGTTATTTATGCAACCCTTATTGTTAAGGGAAAGAAAACCTACGCACAGGTACCAGAAAAGATCAAGCCTCAGGTAAAGCAGGTTCTGATCGACCTGGAGTGCGAAGATCTGATCACGGAGGAGTAAGTCATGGAATCAATCATGCAGTACATATCTGTGCATTGGGTTTCATGGGTGTTTGGGATTATCTCTGTATTGCTTTCCGGAGCATATCATAAATTATCCAAACAATTAAAGGCAGAACGTGCCAGAACAAATGCTATTAACGCAGGAGTTCTGGCACTCCTCCATGACCGTCTTTACCAGGCATGTACATTTTATTTAAAAAGGAAATATTGTACCTTGGAAGACAGAGACAATCTGGAGTATATGTTCAGGCCATATAAAGCATTGGGTGGAAATGGAACCGGAGAAGATCTTTATAACAGATGTCTGGCTTTACCATATGAGCCGACAGAACAGGAGGTATAGATATGGATTTTGGAATTGGAAGCGTAACAGCGATCACAGCAATCTGTTACCTGGGCGGCATGGCATGTAAGGCAACCACTAAGGTCAAGGATGAGGTTATCCCGGTAGTATGCGGAGTGACCGGTGGTATCCTGGGTGTAGCAGGTATGTACCTCATGCCGGAGTTTCCAGCAACAGATGTGATCAACGCTGCAGCCATTGGCATTGTATCCGGGCTGGCAGCAACCGGAGCACACCAGGTCATCAAACAGGCAAGCAAGAAGTAGAAGGAGGTGATCCACGCATCTCCCGCAGGCAGTCCGGGTCATGGCTGTCATTTGCGACGTCGCAATTTATGTAGAATATTGACATGAAATATGATATGATGTAGGAGCTGCCGAACCTCCAGCAGAAAGGAGGTGAAAGCCACATGGCAGATTCTATTCTCACTTTTCTTATCTCTGTTGTAGCAGGCGTAGTTAGCTACTACATATGCAAATGGCTGGACAGGGATAAATAGGTAGCAACAGCCTAAACGGAACAGTTCACCGTAACGAACAAGAAAACCCCAGAGGATTAGGGCCCTCTGGGGTTTTCGTTTTGCCACATGGAATTCTCACTTTCCTTAGCTGCCTACATCATATTCTATTTTTCTTCAAATGTCAATATGCCTAAATCAGTAGAATAAAAATCATGCATATGTTATAATGTCTAGGTTACCGCCCCTATACCGGTAAGGAAAGGGGGTGTATTGCCTTGGATTATCTGATATCTTTTATTGTCGCTGTTGCGGCTGGTGTAGCCTGCCACTACATCATCAAATGGTTGGACGGCGATAAGTAAACGGTAACCAGCCTGCAGATGCCTAACTGCTAAAAAAGGAAGAAAGCCCCTGAGTGGTTGAGACTCAGGGGCTTTCGTTTTGTATCACCATGGATACTGATATCTTTTTTGCCTAACGGCATTATAGCATATGCAAATATTCTTTTCAAGATACCGGGAAAAACAATTTTTTCATAAAATTCATATGTTAAAGCAAAAGGACAAGGAGGTTATATTATGAGAGACATTACTTTATGCCATCCGCGTTTACAGAAGATAGCTGCTGCCTGGATCAAAGCCTGCGCAGTAGAAGGCATTACCGTAGCCATCAGCGAAACCCTGCGCACTGCAGCAGAACAGGATGCCCTGTATGCTCAGGGGCGCACTAAACCGGGCAATATCGTAACCAATGCAAAAGGCAGTTCCTACAAGTCACAGCACCAGTGGGGAATTGCTTTTGATTTCTATTTAAAGATGGACGTGGACGGAGATGGTAAGATCTCCGATGATGCCTACAATGACAGTAAAGGCCATTTCAAACGCGCTGCAGAGATTGGCAAAAAACTTGGACTTGCCTGGGGCGGAGACTGGTCCAGCATTGTAGACAAACCACATCTGTATCTGCCTGACTGGGGAAGTACACCAACGCCACTCATCCAACAGTTCGGAACTCCCGAACAGTTCATGAAGACCTGGGTACCAGAGCAGGTTAAAACCGGCTGGCAGCAGGAAAATGGCGGTTGGCGTTTCTATAAAGATGATGGCTCCGGGGAATACGTCTCTGACAAATGGCAGCAGGACGGTGATAAGTGGTACTGGTTCGACGGTGCCGGAATGATGGTTCATGACGTCTGGTATCAGTACAGAGGTTCCTGGTACTACCTCGGCTCCGATGGTGCCATGCTAAAGGGCCTACAGACAATCAGTGGCAAGTGGTACTACCTGGATCAGACCGGTCGCATGGCAACTGAACCAGTAGTCCTAACTCCGGATCAGGACGGCGCTCTCCATTATCCGGGTCTTGTAAAATAATATAAATCCGTTTAAAAACTTAAGGTTTATTTTGCTCTATTAGTCACAATAAAGTCACAAATAAAAGCAAGAAACCTAGGAAATACAATGGTTAGCAGGAAGTGCTACCTTAAAATTTATTAATAAACAATTTTAATAAAAGGAAACACTTGCCATTTGACAAAAAAATCACTATAATATAAACGGCAATATTTCTGTATTTTATAGGAAGGCGCTATTTTTATGCGTTTTCCGCTAAATACTGTAAACTTAAGAATGATGGAGGACTGGAAAATGAGTAATTCAGCACAAACTTCAGCAAGCAGCCGTATTGCAGCCCTGCTTGATGAGAACAGTTTTGTTGAAGTCGGAGCCTATATTGCGGCCAGAAATACTGACTTTAACATGACTGAGCAGGAAACACCGGCTGACGGTGTAGTTACCGGTTACGGTACCATCGGCGGATGCCTGGTATATGTATACAGCCAGGATGCTGCTGTACTGGGCGGTTCAATGGGTGAGATGCATGCAAAGAAGATCTGCAACATCTACTCTATGGCTATGAAGATGGGAGCACCTGTTATTGGTCTGGTAGACTGTGCAGGACTGCGTCTTCAGGAAGCAACTGACGCACTGGATGGATTTGGCAAGCTGTATTTAAGCCAGACAATGGCATCTGGAGTTATTCCTCAGATTATGGCAGTTTTTGGTACCTGTGGCGGCGGTATGGCTGTTTCTGCAGGCATAGCAGATTTCACCTTTATGGAAGATACTTCTGCAAAACTGTTTGTTAATTCCCCCAATGCTTTAGAGGGCAATTATAAGGCAAAATGTGATACATCTTCCGCTAAATTCCAGGCAGAGGAAGCTGGTCTGGTTGATTTCACAGGTGATGAAGCATCTGTATTATCCCAGATCCGTACATTGGTATCTGTACTGCCTTCTAATAATGAAGAAGATCTGTCTGAAGTTGACTGCACAGACGATTTAAACCGTATGTGTGCTGGTATCGAAGGATACACCGGAGATACTGCAGCAGCTTTACAGATGATCTCTGATAATAACTTTTTTATGGAAGTTAAGAAGAACTACGGCACTTCTATGGTAACCGGATTTATCCGTTTAAATGGAAGCACAGTAGGATGCGTAGCAAACCGCAGCGAAGTATATGAGAACGGTGAGAAGGTACAGACTTTAGAGGCAGCTCTTTGTGGAAAAGGCTGTGAAAAAGCAACCGATTTCATTAACTTCTGTGATGCATTCAGCATTCCTGTTCTGACTCTGGTAAATGTAAATGGCTACCGTGCAACCATGTGCAGTGAAAGAAAGATCGCCAAGTTAGCTGCTAAGCTGACCTACGCATATGCTGATGCAACTGTTCCGAAGGTAACTGTTGTTGTTAAGAATGCACTGGGAAGCGCAGGCCTTACCATGGGCAGCAAGAGCCTGGGTGCAGATATTGTTTATGCATGGCCAAATGCAGTGATCGGAACTATGGATCCGGCAGAAGCTGTTAAGATCATGTACGCAAAAGAGATCGAAGCTGCTGATGATGCAGTTGCAATGATCAAAGAGAAAACCGCTGAATATACCGCTATGCAGTCCGGCGCTGTTGCTGCTGCAAAGAGAGGTTATGTAGATGACATCATCAAGGCAGAAGAGACCCGTCAGAGAGTGATCGCCGCTTTTGAGATGCTGTACACAAAAAGTGAGGACCGTCCTTCCAAGAAGCATGGCACGGTTTAAAGAGAGGTGACATGTATATGAGACGATTTGTAAAGAGAATGGCAGCAGCAGTTCTTCTGTCCGCCTGCCTGGTAAGCCTTTCTGGCTGCTCCTCTAACCAGGATACAGCAGAGACTGATTCCACCATCAGCATGGACGGAACTCCTGTAGATGATTCAATGGCTCAGTCCATTATGCTGTCTGCAGCACAGACTTTAGGCGTACCAAAGGATCAGCTGATCGTTCAGAAAACTCTGGCAGAGTCAACAGGCGATGCGACTACAGCAGCTATTTATGAGGCTCAGCTGGAAGTTCGCGAGGACATGGGCGAATTAAAGAATGTAAATATGGATGAAGGTTCTGTAGTTCTTCTGGCAGACGGTAGCTATACCGTTATGATCCCGGTTGATTTTACAGAGGGAACCAAGAAATATGTGATGAATATCAATATGGCTACCCAGCAGATCCAGGCTGAGTTTACAGATATGTCCGCAGGTATTGAAGAAGATACTTCTATGGGCACCCTGTTAAAGACCGCTACTGTATATACAATTATTGGTATCGGCACAGTATTCCTTGTTTTGATCTTCATCAGTATCCTGATCTCATGCTTCAAATACATCCATGCATGGGAAGAAGGAAAGAAGAAAGCAGCAGCACCTGCTCCAAAGGCAGCATCTGCACCGGCTGTTAAGCCAGTAGCAGCACCTGCAGTAACAGGTCCTGATCTTTCTGATGATGCAGAATTAGTAGCTGTTATGACTGCTGCCATCGCAGCATATGAAGGCAGCGCTACATCTAACGGTCTGGTAGTACGTTCTATCCGCCGTGTAGGTCTGGGAAGATAATCACTGCACATTCAGGTTAAGAAAACCGGTGTGTTTATACAACAAGTAGGAGGAATCAAACTATGAAGACATATACCATTACAGTAAATGGAAAAGCATATGCAGTAACCGTTGAAGAGGGCGCAGCAGCAGCTGGCGCACCAGTAGCAGCACCAGTAGCAGCAGCTCCAGCAGCTCCGGCAGCAGCACCTGCACCGGCAGCAGCTCCAGCAGGCGCAGCAGGTTCCGTTCAGGTTACCGCTCCAATGCCAGGTAAGGTAGTAGCAGTTAAGGCTTCTGTAGGACAGGCAGTAAAGAAGGGCGAAGTTGTCCTGGTTCTGGAAGCTATGAAGATGGAGAACGATATCGTTGCTCCGGAAGATGGTACAATTGCCAGCATTAATGTAGCAAACGGCGATGCAGTTGAGTCTGGCGCTGTTTTAGCTACTCTGAACTAGTCAACAAGATGGATCCCCTGCTTTAGGGATTCCATTATGGAGGTAACATTATGGATTTTGGCAATTTGGTATCAAACCTGCTTGGCCAGATGGCGTTTTTCCATCTGTCAGCAGGAAACTACATTATGATCGGTGTGGCGCTGGTCTTCTTATACCTGGCTATTGCTAAGGGATTTGAGCCGCTGCTGTTAATTCCGATCGCATTTGGTATGCTGCTTGTAAATATTTATCCGGATATCATGTATTCTCCGGAGCAGACTTCAAACGGCGTAGGCGGTCTGCTGTATTACTTCTTCACTCTGGATGAGTGGAGTATCCTTCCATCTCTGATCTTCATGGGTGTAGGTGCAATGACAGACTTCGGTCCGCTGATCGCAAACCCAATCAGCTTTTTAATGGGTGCTGCAGCTCAGTTAGGTATTTACTCTGCATATTTCTTCGCAATCTTATTAGGATTCTCAGGAAAGGAAGCAGCTTGTATCTCCATTATCGGTGGTGCAGACGGCCCTACTTCCCTGTTCCTTTGCAGTAAGTTAGGACAGACCCAGATTATGGGACCGATCGCTGTTGCAGCTTACTCTTATATGGCTCTGGTTCCGATCATCCAGCCGCCATTTATGAAGCTTCTTACTACTGATAAGGAGCGTAAGATCAAAATGTCCCAGCTTCGTTCTGTATCCAAGCTGGAGAAGATCTTATTCCCGATCATCGTTACTATCGTTGTGTGCCTGATCCTGCCATCTACTGCTCCGTTAGTAGGTATGCTGATGTTAGGTAACCTGTTCCGTGAGTGCGGTGTTGTAAAACAGCTTCAGGAGACTGCTTCTAATGCAATGATGTACATCGTTGTTATCCTGCTTGGTACTTCTGTAGGTGCAACCACCAGTGCAGAGGCATTCTTAAATGCAACTACTATCAAGATCGTTATTTTAGGTCTGATAGCATTCTGTGTGGGAACCATCGGAGGTGTTCTCTTAGGAAAGATCTTATGCAAGGTAACTGGCGGAAAGATCAACCCACTGATCGGTTCTGCAGGTGTATCCGCAGTTCCTATGGCAGCCCGTGTATCCCAGAAGGTTGGTGCTGAATATGATCCTACCAACTTCCTGCTGATGCATGCAATGGGACCAAACGTTGCAGGTGTTATCGGTACTGCAGTAGCAGCCGGTACCTTTATGGCAATTTTCGGTGTATAAAAACCAACATTTACTGCACCCGGTGCTGTTTGCAGACCGGGTGCCTATAAGGAGGATTTAAACTATGGCAGAGATAGAGAAGAAGCCAGTAAAGATCGTGGAAACCGTCCTTCGTGACGCTCATCAGTCTTTACTTGCTACCAGAATGACTACAGAGCAGATGCTGCCGATCGTAGACAAGATGGATAAAGTTGGCTACCACGCAGTAGAGTGCTGGGGAGGCGCTACATTTGATGCCTGCCTGCGTTTCTTAAAAGAAGATCCATGGGAGCGTTTAAGAAAGTTAAGAGACGGCTTTAAGAATACAAAGCTGCAGATGCTGTTCCGTGGACAGAATATTCTGGGATACAACCACTACGCAGATGATGTAGTTGAGTATTTCGTGCAGAAGTCTATTGCAAATGGTATTGATATCATTCGTATTTTCGACTGCTTAAACGATATCCGTAACCTGGAGACTGCTGTAAAGGCAACAAAGAAGGAAAAAGGACATGCTCAGATCGCACTGTGCTACACCTTAGGTGATGCTTATACTCTGGATTACTGGAGAGACATTGCTAAGAGAATTGAAGACATGGGAGCTGATTCCCTGTGTATCAAGGATATGGCAGGTCTGTTGACTCCATACAAGGCTACTGAGTTAGTTAAGGCCCTGAAGGAAGGAACCACACTTCCGATCGACCTGCACACCCACTATACTTCCGGTGTTGCTTCCATGACCTATATGAAGGCTGTAGAAGCAGGCTGTGATATCATTGACTGTGCAATGTCTCCACTGGCACTTGGTACCAGCCAGCCAGCAACTGAAGTTATGGTAGAGACCTTCCGCGGTACTCCATACGATACAGGATACGATCAGAAGCTTTTAGGCGAGATCGCTGCTCACTTCCAGCCGATCCGCGAGGAAGCATTAAAGACCGGACTGTTAAATCCAAAGGTATTAGGCGTAAATATCAAGACTCTGCAGTATCAGGTACCTGGCGGTATGCTTTCCAACCTGGTTAGCCAGTTAAAGGAAGCTGGACAGGAGGACAAGTACCAGCAGGTTCTGGAGGAGATCCCGAGAGTACGTAAAGACTTTGGAGAGCCGCCTCTGGTTACACCTTCTTCCCAGATCGTTGGTACCCAGGCAGTTCTTAACGTATTAATGGGTGAGCGCTACAAGATGGTTCCAAAGGAATCCAAGAAGATCATGCTTGGTGAATTTGGTCAGACTGTTAAGCCATTTAATCCAGAAGTACAGAAAAAGATCATCGGTGATGAGACTCCAATTACCTGCAGACCAGCAGATTTAATTGCACCTCAGATGCCTCAGTTTGAGAAGGAATGTGCTCAGTGGAAGCAGCAGGATGAGGACGTATTAAGCTACGCTCTGTTCCCAAATGTTGCCAAGGAGTTCTTTCAGTACAGAGAAGCCCAGCAGAAGAAAGTAGATGCTGCTGTAGCAGATAAAGAGAATAAGGCTTATCCAGTGTAATTTTGGATTATCCGGAATAAGATAAGTATGAAACGCGTCCCTTTATGGGGCGCGTTTTTTCATTAGTTTTTTGCCTCTGCCTCTGGCGTAAATCTATTGAAGATGATACACTGATATACTGGTACATTGTTTTTGAAATAACTATACTACTTACTTGTCTGCGAATCTGATCGCACAGGTCTAAAAGCCTCAGCGTAGCCCACTACGCCTGCGTTTTTAAATCTGCACACTTAAATCCGCATTCTATGCGATTAGTACAGTTATTTACGAAACGATATACCAGGAGAGGTTTTGTGCAATGAGGAGGAGAACATGCTGAAGGTATTGATCGCAGCTGATGAAGAAAAGATCTGTCAGCTGATCATAAAGCTGATCAACTGGGAAGAAATGGGGTTAAAAATAGCGGCAACTGCTTCTAACGGTATTGAGGCGTTAGAGCAGGCAAAAATCTGTAAACCGGAGATTCTGATCACAGACATACGGATGCCTGGAATTGATGGGATGGAACTGATCAGGAAAGTAAAAGAAAAACTGCCGGATACAGAGATCATCATAATCAGTGGATACAGGCATTTTGAATATGCCCAGACGGCGATCCGTTATGGTGTGAGAAATTATCTCTTAAAACCTATTAAAAAAGAGGAATTACGGGATACCTTACAAAAGATTGCAGATATTTACAGGGAGAAAAATGAACAGTTAAATTTTGAAGAAAGAGTCCGCCTTGCCTTAAAAAATGATGCAGGAAAGCTGCGTACCAGTTTTATTTCCCGTATGATCTACGGAGACCGGGAGCGGGAAAATATTATCAGCCTGAAAGAACTGAACAATCAGTATCATTTCCATTTCCGTGAGGGAGTGTTCCAGGTTGCAGCCATCAAATTTGACCATGTAAACCACAATGACAGCTGTATTTCCTTCCTGGCAGACAAGGCAGCAGGCCTGGCGTTACAGTATCTGGAATCGGTATGTTTTGACCATGAGGTTTATGCAGAGTTTTCTACCTTTTATCTTCTGTTGAATTTCGGGGAAGAAGAGAGTAAAAATGTGCGGAAAAATGTGCGCCAGATGCTGGATGAACTGAAAGCCCAGGAAAGTATTTTAAATGGAATGAGTGTTACCATAGGAATGGGAAGCATGGTAAACACAGCGGGCAGTATCAGGAAGTCTTTTCTGGACGCTGTATTTATGATAAAGCAGAGGCTTCTTTTAGGAACCGGGCGGATGCTGGAAATGGATGAAGCACAACAGAGAAAAAACTCTGATTTTATAAACAGTGAGGCATTTTACCGTTTTAACAGGGAAATGGAACGGGCAGTCGAAGCTTTAAATGTAGTGGAGACAAGGCGGACTATTGAAGGTTTGCGGGATGTATTAAAGAACTATCCGGGGATCACCGGTTATGAGATCCTGCAGATGACTAAGGAGGCCTGCAATCATTATTTGTTTTGCATGAAGAGCAGGGGGATCCGTGTGGACAGTGAAGCTAAATTTGTGGAAGAATTCAGCAAAGACGCAGGGGAATGTGCAGATATAGAAGAACTGTTCCGCCTTTTAGGTGGGACGATAGGAAAATCTCTGCAAAAAGCTTCTGAAGAGAAGAAGGCAGAAGATAACCGGCCCATACGGCAGGCAAAGCAGTACATAGAAGAAAATTACAGCCGTTCGCTTACCTTAGAAGAAGTAAGTGAGATGGCTGGCTTTGCTCCTGGATATTTCAGCACGCTTTTTAAGAAAGAAACAGGGGTAACTTTTCTGGAATTTTTGCAGTCAGTGCGTATGGATGCAGCGAAAAAACTGCTGGTTTCCGGAAATGAGGGAATGAATGTGATCTGCGAAAAGGTAGGCTATGCAGATGTGAAATATTTCACGAAATGTTTTATAAAATATACCGGACTGAAGCCGGGAGAGTACAGGAAGATCTATTCATGAATAAAGAAAGTTATCTTTTTGACCGTATACGTTGGGGTGCAGCGATTTTTTTGATTTTTCATATCAGTCTGTTGTTTATCCTGTTCCTTCAGGATTGGAAGACGGAGAAAATGAAGTGGTTTATTTTGTTTTTAGGAGTGCTTTATGTTATCCTGATTTATGCCGCTTATCAGCTGATCTACCGGCCTTTAAAAGTGAACAGCCGGATAAAGGCGGCTTTTGCCAGAGGGGACAGTTATGAGGATATTTACCATATGCCTTATCTTTTAAATGAGGAAGAGCAGAATATGCTGCGCCGTTTTTATGCCCTGTTAGACAAAAGCGAGCTGATCACTGTATCTAAGAAAAAATCGGAATATCTGGCATTACAGAATCAGATCAATCCCCATTTTCTTTATAATACTCTGGAAGGCATCCGGGCAGAGGCGCTGATCGCAGGGGTGGATTCTATTGCGGAGATGACGGAGGCACTGGCAACTTACTTCCGCTATACCATTTCCCAGGTAAATAACCTGGTCACATTGGAAGAAGAACTGGCAAATGTGGAAAATTATTATTATATCCAACAGTTTCGTTTTGGCAGCAAGCTGGATCTGAGGATCCGCTATGACTGTGAAGATGAAGAGGAAGCGCTTATGTGCCAGCTTCCCAAGCTGACTTTGCAGCCGATCGTGGAAAATTCCATTTATCATGGACTGGAACGCAAGATTGGAACAGGTCATCTGGATATTAAGGTCACTGTGACAGACAGCCATCTGATCATTATGATCTCAGATGATGGTGTAGGCATTGAAAAAGGTCAGGTGAAGGTTATGAATGAACAGCTGAGAGCCCTGAGACTGGAGGAGGAAAACAACGGGGAAACCGGTAAAAAAGGCGGAATTGCAGTTAAAAATGTAAATAACCGTATTAAGCTTTTGTTTGGGGAAGAATATGGCATTTATATCTACAGCCAGCCAGATGTGGGAACGGATGTGGAGATCACACTTCCGGTCGTAAGGAATTGATGTAACGAACATGCTGATAAACAGGAGGCAGCTATGAAACAGGAAATACTTCGTTTTGAAAATGTGACCTGCAAAAAAGACGGGGCTGTTTATTTGGATAATTTCAGTTTTTATATGACTGCAGGTGAGATCGTAGGGTTGCTTTCTGTCAATGACCGGGGGATCAAAGAACTGATCGAACTGACGGCAAAGAACCATCCTATTGATGCAGGAAGAGTGTATATGGGTGGCAAACTGGTAAACAGTTATTTAAATCAGGAGGAAACAGCTAACCGTATTTACCAGATCGACCAGAAAAGCTCTCTGATCAATAATCTGTCTATAACGGATAACCTGTTTGTTATGCGCCCAGGGTTTAAGAAACAGGTGATCAATGAATGGGTTTTAAGAGAACAGGCAGACAGAGTCTTAAAACAGCTTTCCATGGATCTGGATCTGAATAAAAGGGTGGAAAGGCTTACTACCATGGAGCGGATCATGGTGGAGATCGCCAAGGCCTATTTAATGGGAAGCAAGCTTTTAGTGGTGCTGTATCCGGAAAAACTGATCGGTCAGGCAGATTTCCCGCAGTTTCACCAGCTTTTAAGAAAAATGCAGAGCATGGGGATTTCTACGCTGTATTTCTGCTATCATCACTGGATCATGTTTAAGATCTGCGACAGGATCGCCCTGTTTTCCAGAGGAAGGATAAAAAAATTATTTGAACCAGAAGAATTCAGGGAAGAGGCTATAGCCCCCTATATTTATTATTTTAAAGAAAATACAGTATTTAAGCCGAAAGTGGATCAGGGATATATGCTGGAGCTAAAAAACATTACAGATGGGGACATACATAACCTGAGTCTGGGAATTAAGCCTGGGGAATGCATTACGCTTTTGGATTCAGGTGACCAGATCATGGACCGGCTGACCGGGATCCTTGCAGGGGAATACGTGGACTATGAGGGAGATATTTTCTGCTCACACAAAAAAATGGAAAAAAAAGTAAAAAGCAGCCTGGACCGGGGAATGATCGTTTTAGATGATAATCCAGCGCAGTCTTTCCTTTTTTCGGAAATGTCCTATCTGGAAAACCTTACCTTTTTACTGGACCGTAAATTAAAGAAAAGCATTTTAAAGCAGTCATATATTAACAGTGTGCGCAGTGAATATTATGGGGAAGCAGGAGATGTCATTGACACAAAATATATTGCTTCCCTTTCTTTAAAGGAAAAATATGGGCTGATCTATAATAAAATAAGCCTGTTCCATCCTAAGATCCTGGTGGTAAAAAAGCCTTTTGCTTATGGGGATATGCATTGCCGTACCTATATTTTAAAACGGATGCAGGAACTGAAGGCAGCAGGAGTATCTATTCTGCTTTTGACCGGCTATCTTACAGATTGCGTATATATATCAGACCATATCGGGATCGTAAAAGACGGAAGTTTTTCCGTACTGTTAGAGCCACAGGAGTACGGGATCACCAGCAGACTTTTTTGATAGATGTCTGCATTATTCTGAAAAATGTCTACCCTATTCTAAAAAGTGTCCCCTTGTTAATTCCTCCTGTTCTGTTATAATTTTCTTAATAAAAGAACAGGAGGGGTAAATGATAATGGAACAGTTAATGAGAGAAAAACTCCTTACAGTAAAAAAAGAGATGGAAGGCTTTATGAAGGAAAGCGTTCCATTTTGGCTTGAAAATGGAATCGATAAAGAATACGGCGGTTATCTGGTATGCTTTGATTCCAAAGGAAAGCTGATGAAGGAATTGGCAGTATTAACTCCTGAGGATAAAATGATCGTAACCCAGACACGTATGATCTGGGGATTTTCGGCACTTCTTCGCAATGGCCTGGCAAAACGTTATGGCTGGGAAGAAAAATGCAAAGAAGCAGCAAAACAGGGTGTAGATTTCTTCATTGATAAATTCTGGGATAAGAAAAACACCGGTTGGGCATGGGTAACAGACCGGAAGGGAAATGTCCTGGATAATGGGAAACTGGTTTACGGACAGACCTTTGCAATCTATGCGTTAGCTGAATATTATATGGCTACCGGTGATGAGCGAGGTATCGAATATGCGGAAAAAACCTTTGATGCTCTGAAAAAATATGCAGCAGACACTTTCTACGGCGGCTATTTTGAGAACTTCAAAGAGGACTGGACACTGGAAAGTGCCGGAGTTTATGGAGGAGACCTGAAATCCCTGGATATCCACATGCACACCATGGAAGCATATACAACTCTTTATGAGGCAACCCACAAGGAAGTACATAAGAGAGCTCTTCAGGAAATCATTGATATTGTGTTAAAACACATGGTTGATTATGATTTCTGGTGTGGAAGAAATCAGTTTAGTATTGATTTTACACCAAAGCCGGCTATTTCCATTCGCAGAACCTGGAATTATGACAGAGATCCGGAAAGTGCTAACAAAAATCCATTAGATACTACTTCTTATGGACACAATATTGAACTGATCTGGCTGTTGAACCGTGCATATGAAGTGCTGGGACTTCCGCCTGCCAGAGAATTTACCAGAAAATTTGCAGATTACACACTGGCAAATGGCTGGGACAATATCCACGGCGGTATTTACAGAGATGGAATGCACGATGGCCGTATTGTTGTAACAGATAAAGAATGGTGGCAGAACTTTGAGTCACTGACAGGTTTCCTTGATTCTTATCAGGCTACTGAGGATGAGAGATATCTGGATACCTTCATAAAGTTATGGGAATTTGATAAGAAATATTTCTATAATCCGGAGGTTGGAGAGTCCAGACAGTTGCTTTTAGCAGATGGAACACCGGTGATTGATGATACCGGAAATCAGTGGAAATGTATTTATCATACAGACCGTGCTATGATGGAGTGCTGTCTGAGGATCGAATCACTGACGGAATAATGTCAGCGCAGTCGCAAAGCATCTTTGAAAGGAAGCAAATATGGGAGAAAAGAAGGCAGAGGTGCCTGTGGGGAAAGAACTGGTCCGAATGACAGGCATTATGAAAGAGTTTCCCGGTGTAAAGGCCTTGGATAATGTAAAACTGGACCTGTATGCTGGAGAGGTGCTGGCACTGTTGGGGGAAAACGGTGCAGGTAAGTCAACACTGATGAAGATCCTTTCAGGTGTTTATCAGAGAGATGATGGAGAGATCATCCTGTTTGGGAACAAGATCGGTGAGTGGGATGCAAATAAGGCAAAAAATGCAGGTGTGTCCATTATCCATCAGGAATTAAATATGTGTACTCATTTAAGTGTGGCGGAGAATATTTTCCTGGGACGGGAACTGATAAAAAATGGCCGTCTGGACAATGAACGTATGAACCAGGAAACAAAAGAGATCCTTCATAAGTTAAATATTGATATTGATCCAAGGGAACAGGTCAGTGAACTGGCTGTATCCAAACAGCAGATGGTGGAGATCGCAAAGGCACTTTCACAGAATGCCAAAGTATTGATCATGGATGAACCTACTTCAGCACTTACATCCAAGGAGATCGATGAGCTGTTTAAGATCATCCACCAGTTAAAGTCGGAGGGTATCGGTATTATCTACATATCCCACCGTCTGGAGGAACTGCAGCACATTGTAGACCGTGTTATCATCATGCGCGATGGAAAATACATTACCCAGATGCCGTATGATATTAACAGGATGGATGAGATCATTGCCAACATGGTAGGACATGAGATCAAGGAGAAATTCCCAAGAGTGTCCTGTGAAAAAGGCAAAAAGATCCTGGAAGTAAAGCATCTGAATGCAGGAAGAATGGTCCGGGACATTAATCTGGAATTATATGAAGGTGAGATCGTAGGAATTGCAGGACTGATGGGTGCAGGACGTACAGAAACAACCCGTGCGATCTTCGGTATTGATCCGAAAGAAAGCGGAGAGATCTTTATTGATGGAAAAGAGGTAAAAATCAGCTGTCCGGCAGATTCCATTAAAGCAGGTCTGGTACTGGCACCTGAGGACAGAAAAAAAGACGGTCTCTGTACAAGACTTAGTATTGCAGATAATATTGCCCTTCCGAATCTGGATATACTTTGTGAAGGTCCAGTGGGGACTGTAAACCGGAAAAAAGAAAAAGCAATGGTTGATAATGCTGTAAAAGCCCTGAAGATCAAGCTTCCTAACGCACAGGTAGATGCAGGAAGCCTTTCAGGAGGAAATCAGCAGAAAGTGGTAGTTGCCAAGTGGCTGGCCAGAAATTCAAGAGTTGTTATCTTTGATGAGCCTACCAGAGGTATTGATGTAGCTGCCAAGGTAGAGATCTATAACCTGATGAATCGGCTGAAGCAAAATGGCATTGGTGTTATGTTTGTTTCTTCTGAAATGCCAGAGGTAATGGGAATGAGTGACCGCATTATTGTTATGTGTGATGGCCGTATTACCGGAGAACTTTCAGCAGAAGAGGCCACCCAGGATATGATCTTAACTAAGGCAACGCAGTTTGAACAGAAAACAGCGTTATAACGAATTTTGGATTTAATCTCATCAAGGAGGGACAATATGAGTAGTTCAAGTGATAAAAAGCCCGGTGTACTGGGGCGTTTCCTTTCCCAGAGGGGAATGGGACAGGTTATAACCGTAACAATAGGTCTGATCGTTTTATGTCTGGTGTTTGGATTTATCAATCCTAATTTCTTTACTTACAGAAATACAGCGAACCTGCTGCGCCAGATCGCACCTACACTTCTGATCGGTGTAGGACCTGTCTCTTATACACATCTCCGAGCCCACGAGACACTGAGCGATCTCGT
>OWIN01000116.1_pt1 | contig 50025 bp, 38 predicted proteins | sample 1732771 | NCBI WGS metagenome assembly OWIN01 (sample SAMN05065752, study PRJEB22554) | human gut metagenome | biome: ENVO:2100002; feature: ENVO:00000062; material: ENVO:00002003 | host: Homo sapiens | place: USA | reverse complement strand
TTATACAGATTTATGAACTAAAGATAGCAAGCTAAGGAACTTGCGAAACTTGAATTAATAATTGTAGTATCCTCTGTTATAGCATAACGTCCACGCACAATTGCAGAAACATAATGTTTTATTGTCGTTCTAGTAGCTGATGTGTCTATCATCTCTATGCCAGATTCTAACATACTATCAAGAACTAATTTTGAAGCATATCCATTAGGAATGGAAGCCATATTAGGGGCAAAACCCAAAATATCTTTCAATATAGATTGGGAAAGACGCCATTCTCTCTTGATATCTTCACCAGTAAGTCTGTCCATTCTTTCAGGATGAGTATGTGAATGGCTTCCTATGTAATGTCCTCTTTGATGAAGTTCTCTTACTTGTTCTTTATTAAGAAAGCCCTTGGTTCCAAGAAAAGATGTTGAAATATAGAATTTACCCTTGAACCCATATCTTTCCAAGATTGGCGCAGCTATTGTTAGGAAAGAGACTCCCCCATCATCAAAAGTAAAATCAATATAATCTGATTGCAGATGAGCAGATTTTATATAGTCTGCTATTGCATGTACTTGCGCTTCGAATACATCTGCTGACACCTTATATTTAAGTGCCGTACTATTTTGGAAACCCGATTCAGACTTATCGCTACGAAATAAGTCATGATACATAAGAACTATGTGCCTTTTCATTTTATTGTAAACTCTATCCGATTAAAGATTATATTACAAACCCAACAATTTAAGAGCTCTTACTATGAACGGTCTATATTTTTTAAGAATAGCTCTAAATGGGATTTCAAAATACATACGCCGATGCATATTCTTATATGGCTGCAAATCATTAGGGTCATAAAAATGAAATGCTTTCGCTTCTGCTTTATCACTCTTATATCTTTTCCATGAAATATTACCTTTCCAAACGTTTACTACATCATATATCTCATTTATACCAACAACCGATTCTTTCATTTTTGAAGAAGCTGTCAAAGGTTCATTCATACATGCCTGAACCCATAACAAAGGAAGATTAGCACCAGCTTGAAAAGATAAGTGACAAAAGCCATCGTTACGTAAATTAACTTCGTAAAAATATGCCTTTCCGTCCATAAAACCATACTCTGCACTAAATAAGCCATGATAATCTATCATTTCAAATAATTTAGTTAGACCTTCTTGATTAAGATAGTCTGGAATATCTGGATAAAGATGCCCATAAGAACCACCGCCATCATCACTCCATCTCTCCAACGTATGATGACCTGCAAGTTTCAATGTCCCATCAGGAAGGCGGCAGCCATAAATAACTATATCGCATTTTTTATTTATATACTGCTGTAAGATATATGTATTCTTATGATTCAACAAATGACTAAAAGCAAATAGTTCCTCCTTGCTTTGTAATAATTTTGTTTTAAATTCAGTTCGCCCGTTCACAAGAACTGGCTTCAATAATGCGGGAAACGGCACGTTTACATCAGTATCTCCATACTGATATGGCTGAGAAGCGGGTGTTAAAAGCCCTGCATTATGAGCTAACATACCCATTACATTCTTATCCGTCACCTTGATAAGCATTTGAGGGTCTGTTGAACACATCAAGAAAAAGCGATTACAAAGAACATTATAATTCTCAGCAATGCCAAGCGAGGCTGCATCTCCACCTGGAAACAAAAAAGCCTTTTTATTTGAGTACTTCTGCTCTGGGTAGTTTTCTATCATATACTCAATGCTCTTTTCTATGCTATGAGCAATATGATATTTTTTACAATACTTACTTGCTGTTGCTACACCCTGCTTGCTGCCTGTAACAATTAGCGTGATATCCAAATCTGCTACAGCTAGAGATCTCAGTAAACCGAGAGTATTGTAATTATCTGCGCCCCAAATTACAGCGCGCAACCCTCTATAATATTGTTTTGTATTCATTTTTCTATATTTATTTACCTATTAAGACTTGAAGTTGACAAGCTAATTCAGCAATTATTCGCGATAAATAGAAGTATACACTATAGTTGCCCCTAAAAAAGATTTTTGTATACTCATTCATACATCTTAGGCTATTTATTACCACCTCTTTCTTTGAACGTTTTGTGGTAACTGCACTTCCTTCACGAAAACGTCTATAATATATTGCATTTCTAGATGTAAAAGACATCTTTTTATACCTGTCAGATAACAGAAACATGAAAATGCAATCCTCACCATTTTTAAATCGTATGTCAAAACGCCTCTTCTGTATAAAACTCCTTGGAATAAATTTCATACACGGCCCTGAAAAATACTTTCTAACCCTGGAAGATATACTATCACATCTATTTTTTATACAGAATTCATATGCATCTGTTATTCCATAAGGCAATTGTACTTCTGGAGTGCCATCGTTAAAAGCGTATGGATAGCATAATGAAATAGTACTAGGTGAAGCTTTTGCATACAATTCTTCTAAATAGCTTGATGATACATAGTCATCATCATCTACAAAAGTAATATATTCGCCTTTAGCATTGTCCAGTGCTATGTTTCGTGCATTCGAAACCCCTGGCGCATCTGTCTGAATAAAACGAATATTAATTATATCTTTACATTTTTCTATATATGCTTCAATATTACTTTTATATGGTTCAGAACAACCATTAAGTACAAGTAAAACTTCAAAATGTTGTTTGGAGAATGTCTGCGCAACCAGCGAGTCTAAACACTCCCACAAATACTCCTGTGGCTTATATGTGGGAACAATAACTGAAACTTTCATCGTATGTGTTTATTAATAAAAGAAAGTATTCTCTTTGCTCTTCCTTGAATAGTATATTCTGAATGTCTTGAAAGAGAATATTCAGACATACTATTTCGCAATTCAGGGTTGTTACGCAAAGTTATTATAGCCTCTGTTATAGCCTCCACATCGTCTGGGTTAACACGAATAGAGTTTTTCTCATCAAGAATATCATCATTAAAAGGTCCATCTGAAGAAATAATAGGGAGTCCCATGGCTAACGCCTCTACAATAGCATTACAGCAACCTTCTTTCTGAGTAGGCAATACAAAGACATCGGCACAGTTCTCATATTGAGGTAGAAGTTCATGATCAAGTGGACCCTTATGAATAATGCCAGGACAATCAAAATCATATTCATAACCAGGAAATGGTTTGCCAATAAACATTACCTTAATATGGGGGTCATTAAGATTCTTAATAGCCTCTGCAACCCTATCAGGACCTTTCCTAGGAGCAAAACTACCAACAAAACTTATAACAAAATCAGCCTTATCTATGTTTAGATTTTGCTTCATCTTTGTTGCATCCATTTTATGAAAAACAGTTGTGTTCACACAATTAGGGAATACATCAATATTATTTTCTTTTGCAAGGTTATATTTTATACATTTCCGTTTATTTTCAGAAGATACACTTACTACACCCATACATGCTTTCGCTAATTGCTGGAGTTTTTCCTTTGGCATTTTCTCAACCATATCTTCAAGCGCATCATCACCTTCTCCACAAGCTACAAACATAGGTGTTTTTTTATCTAAAGCATACTCATATATATGAAGAGCACTTCCCCAAAAATGACAATAAAGAATATCACTCTTAATGGATGCAACTTTATGTTGAATTATTTTCTTATTAATCCACTTTACAAATCTAAAGTCTCGATTTCCCGTAGAAAAAGTATATGGACGGTATATGTTGTATTCGATACCATTGTCAGTAACTCCTTTGGAATGCAATGGAAGGAGTTTCTCTTTATGAATTATAGAATGTACAATACTTTGATAAGCCACTACATTCACTATTACCCCTTGGTCTATCATTGCATGAACAAGTTGCTGAACAAAAACATTTGCTGCATGGCCATGTGCAGGATAATTACTTGTTACTACAGTTATTGTTTTTTTCATCTTTTATTTACTTATAGTTTTTACTCCATTCCAACTTGAAACATCAGCATTTATAAATAAGATTATTATTATGCATTTAACAGAAGAACCTTATTTGCACCACTCTTACGCATTAGTCGGATATACTATTACCTTGCTGTATATTAATATTTTTACCATTAAGAACCTTTTTTCACCAATTAGAGAGTAACTTTATCCATCCACCAAATTTTTCATCCCATTCATTTGGTGTAAACTTCTCGAAGCCACTTGAATCGAAGAATGTAAACTCTCCGAAATACACTTTATCATCCACGCTATACAAATCTATTCTTACGTGTGGAAGCCCTTTTGAGAGTTTTGTGGCAACGACTTTCATTTCTTCAAAATTAGAAGGCAAATTAGGAGTTACAGGATTATTTTCACCTCCTTGAGTAAATGGCAGTTTATTACCATCCATATCAAAGTAATCAAAATAAGTACGATGGCCAGAGAATCTTTCGCTTGCAATTAAAAACACCTTAGGCTCACCATTAAAACAGTAGAACTTATAGTCGCGTAATTCTCCACTCTCATCAACCATAAACTGCTCTGCCAAAATCCTTGGCTTAACATTTTTATAAGGCCACTCTTTAAAATTCTTATAAATACTTGTTTTCAAAGAATGATTTAAACATTTGGCAGAAGATGTCTTATCCAGTTTGCTCTTATCTCGGCATATAACAATGCCACCTCCTCCTCCACCATTCGTACTTTTCAGAACAAAACGATCGGGAAGTATACTAAAGTCTATATCTTCAAAACGATCCCAAACGCCAAGAGTTGGTATAATGTAATCTTTACCAAGTAACTTTTCTGCGATTATTTTAGCTTCGCATTTGTCAACCATACTGGTATATTCATATTTTCTATTGTATAGTTTTAGCCACTGAAGTTTTTCATTAAAAGTCTTCGGAGCTTTTAAATTCAAACTATACCCCATTTTTAAACGGAACATTATCTTTAGATATAAAGCATCAGGAAGCCAAGTTCCAAAATGAGTAAGAAGTGCTAAACAGAATTTACTTGGTTCTTTAAAATAAGTACTCAACTTTTGCATATATATTTATCTTAAAAAATAAAATTTATAATTGATTTAACAATTCTTTATGCTACCTTATCTGTACGTTCATCTATATCATAAATAGGGTTGTACTCAACAATATCAACTGATAACACCTTATCTTTACTTATAATTAAGGTTAAAATCTTATGTAAAGATTCTTCAGGCATTTCATCTACTTCAGGAACACCAGTACCAGGTACTATTGATGGATCAAGCACATCTATATCCAAGCAAATATGTATTTGCTGGAATCGAGACATAAAACAGCTTATAATCTCTAATGTCTCAGCTATATTTGAATTAATCTTACAACTTGGTGCTATAGAAAGAGAATTTTCATTAATCAAATCTACTTCATATGGATCAAGACTTCTTGCTCCCACATATAGTATGTTCTTAGATGGTAGCAAATTATTAGTGTATCTCCTAACGTATTTATCCTCGCCATAGCTCATCAAATATGCCATGTGCATTCCATGAACATGATGTGTTGAAGACTGTTCAGCTATATTACAGTCGCTATGTGCATCAAGATATATAACGCCAACATTAGGAATAAAATTCAATACACCAGATATTGAACCCCATGAAATAACATGATCGCCACCAATCGTTATCACCTTATTATTTGATGATAGGGTAGAATAAACATTCTCGAATATATCTTTATCCGCTTTATCAATAGCATTGAAGAACGGCATTAAATGATTTTTACCGGGTGCTTCATTTGGAATTGATATACGAGATTGTTCTGACAAGCCTTCTTTTTCAAACAGTTCGACCAAGCGCAATGCTCCAATATCAGGCCCCTTTTTACATGCTCCATACCATAAGGGAGCAACAATAAAATTCATAATATTTTTATTTCTGTAAAAGAAAGTTTTTATTAGTTCGGTTTATTTACAGTAGCCAATGCATAACCAAGTGTGGAAGTTGACACATATGTCATATCGGCATACGACATTGAAAAAATAGTACTCGCAAAGAATATCAAGATTGTAAGGGCAAGGATGTTTTTTGCATCGGTGTTGGTGGCATGTTTCCATGTTTTATAGAAACCAAACCAATAGAAAACGTAAATCATAAGTCCTAATAATCCTTGGTTTACGGCAATCTCAAGCCAGTCATTGTGCGCATAGTTAATGTATATGTCCAATGTACCATTTGCACCACGACCTAAAAGGTAATGCAGAGCATCAGCTTCTTCAGTGAAATATCTCCAAAAGAACGCATAAAGCGTATCTCGACCACTCGAATTACCATCCATCGTACTTTCTATTCGACTAATCATATAGTCACTGGTAGACATCTGATTAATGAAGAAATATATAGCCCCAACACATATACCAAAAGATAACATTATGAAAAGGAATCGCGTTTTTCCCTTCGATTTGATAATTGCCAGCCACATAAAATAGACAGCTGACACAAGACCGATGGCTATCGCACCACGCTTCATACCCATCACTATAAATGCCATTACGAAGGCAAGGGCAGCAAACTGAATCAGCGGTTTCTTTCGATATAGCACCAATAGAGGTAGGCACGAGAGAAACAAATAACCAGAGTTGTTGGTTGTTTCTTCTGCTTTAGATCCTCTTTCAAGAAGTTCCTCTAACGCTTCGCGTTGATCTTGGAAATAAGACAAGGTTACTGAAGCAAGGAATACAAGACCCCATATCTGCAATCGCTCCGCTGTAAGGAATCCCTTCTTCGTGTAATAATAGAATGAATAGATAGGTAACAACGAAAGGTAGATAGACTTGATATAGTTGTATGACGGCATAGTCAATCCTGACCTAGGATAAGACAATGTAGAAGGACTCGATAATATCAAGGCAAAGCCATATATAGTGAACAATAGCATCAACATATTGAAGCCTTTGAAATAGGTCGGGTTATTCTTCCACTGCAATACTTTGAGGGCACAACTTGCCGAAATCAGTAAATTCACACCAAGCAAAGCAAGGGAGACAAGTCCACCTGTCGGATATACTATACCCTGAAGATAATAAAGCACCCATACCGCCAAAAAGAAATCGCAGCGGTTAATGCGTGAAATACTAAATGATGCCATTTATTTTGTTATTGTTTGTAAGCCGTCACTTTAGGACCGTTAAGCCACAAAGTGAGCTAGCTTTTATTGTCTTTTAAGAAAAAGGTCAGTTCAACTTACTCCCAAACGGAAACTGTAGCTGGACGCCATTTATGAGCGAGCCGATCCGTTAGCTTGTCCTTTGCCGTTTTTTTGATTCTACGGAACACGTCACAAAGATACTCTAATGAATCCAAGTTGTGCCTACGAATGTTTGCGAAATGAGACATCAAGCGAGCAAAGCGAACACCTGCCTCTGGACTGCCAACGAAATAACTGTTATTGCGATACTTCGCTACCCTTCTAATCTGTCGCTCACACACGTTGTTGGAAAGGTCGAGATTTCCATCTTTCAAGCGACGCAACATACAAGGGTATTCAGCAAAGGCATAGTTCACCGCCTTGAGAAGTAGATGGTTCAATACAAAGATAATCCTATGCTTTTGCATCATGAACTGACGATTCGATTAGATAAACAGATACTGGTAGGTTACCTTTCAAATCGAATACACGGTTTTAAGCGAACAACAGATTGATTACAAATAAATCTAACAAATATCGCCTCATTTTAACGGGACACTAGCGTACTAATTTATTAAAGACAACCCAACTGTTATATTTCTCTTTCACAACTTTAGCAGGTGTTCCTGCTAAAACTACATTCTGGACTTCGCAGTTCTTATTTACAGTTGCGTTAGCTGCAATTGTAACATTATCAGCAATTGTGATATTTCCAAACAAAATGGCTCCCGGACCAATATAAACATTATCTCCAATAATCGGGGCCTTAGGTCTTCCTGCACTAGCACCTATATTGGTACTTACATGTAGTCTGCAATTTTTACCGACTCTCGCATTTTTACTAACTACAATAGTACCATAATGAGGAAGAGATAAACCTGGTCCAAAAACGTTTGCGGGAATTGAATATCCAAGTTTTATACCAAGTTTACGTTTTTTATATGCATATAAATAACGTAGAATACTTCCCCCATTGGTGTAAAATTCTTCTTTCCTGAGGCAATATAAATATTGGATTGTCAAATCAGGAACGAAAAATCTCATGATTTTATAAGCGAGAGAAGTTCGCTCTGGCACTTCATTCATCAATCTATCTTGGCAGATGTATTTTTTGAGATCTTCTTTTGTTCGTATCATATATTATCGTTTTAAATTGGGTCTACTGAATTTGTTAGAAGTCATAGGTTGAGGGGGAACAGACGTAAGCACTCAATTACATCCACCCCCGACAAACAGGGGCTGGAGAGCCATTGATTATTCTTGTTTTAACTTTTGTTTATTTGAAATTACCGCGCAACAGCACTAGGGAGAAGCATTTCATAATCTTTCTCACCCTCTATTAGTTTGGTAAACACATAGGTAAAATACTCCTTCACATTGAGACCCACATTCTTGCATGTCTCAATGAGAGTATAGTACTTCAAAGCAGACTCTATGCCATCCTCACTACTGAAAAACAAAGAGTTTTTCCTTTTCACCGTAAAGGGACGTATAGCACGTTCCGCTGACATGTTGTCTATGGTAAGATGGCCGTTGTTTCGATACTTGACAAGGAGTTCCCAATTGGATGTCACATAAACCAACGCCCTGCGCATCATCTCACTATAGTGATACCGATTGGGATTGGCGAGCATCGTACTTGCCTTCTTATAGATAAGGCCAAGTGTCTTGGTCACATCCCTTTGCTGTCTTCGCTTCTTAATCTGTTGTGGCGTATAACAGTTCATCAAGCATTCTGCTTCTACACGATATAACGATGCTATCAGTTGAACAAATGTATCAGCATCAGAATCCTTGCAAGCCTTGAATACTGATTCAAACTTGTTGCGGACATGCGCCCAACACATCAGATGCTCATTGGCGGGGTTGTCCTTGGTGAGTTCCTTGTACACCACATAGTCATCCGATTGGATGGTACCCAAGAAATCGCCCAAAAATGTCTGTATCGGCCTTTTCCCACGGCTGTCATTCTCGTCATTGTCATAGAAGAAATAGGTTATCTGCTTCGCCTTGTTCACGAGAACCCACACGTACTTCTTGAAGTATTTACCGAGTTTAGTCTTGTCACCCTTGAATTTGATCCTGACCTTTGTCCATGTCTCGTTAATATTAAGTATGGACTTCACCTTTAGCAGGTGGCTCTTGAGATGACATAACATCGGGGTGAGCAGTTCCGCGCCTTGCGTCAGCCAATTTCTGTTGGTGTTGCTGCTTATCTGCAGCTTGTCAAGGACATTGCGTATAGACTGCCGGTATATGGGAGTCATCAGCATATAGTGGTCAACCACCAAGTCCGCCAAGAACTCTGGGGTGCAATGCGTAGAAGGAACCACGTTCAAGTTTGGGCGACGCGTGTCCGTTTCGTCCTTGGGGTGATAGTAGTCATGCCGTACGCCGAACTTGTCCTCGTAGACAGCCACCTTGAAAACCGTACATTCCACATAGCTCTTTTTGGTGTATTCCTCTATGTCCTTGTAGCCAATAAACTTCATGTCTTCCGGCGCACCTTCCAAGGAAGTCTCACGGGTTATGGTCTTGGCAGCGTTCATGCGGTTGTACTTCATGCCATTTCTTCCTGAACGACTAAGATTCTCTGATTTTACCTTAGCCTGGTCTATTTCACCGTCAGCAGATGAAGAAGCGGAAGAGGCATTATTATCATTGTCATCTTTTGAGGACCACTCGTCACGTTCTTTCTGACGGTCGTTCTTGACAACTTTACCCCTGCCCCTCTGCTTCAGACTCTTGGAGCCGAACGTCTCCTGATTGCTTCTGCTCATACGATCGTTCAAGTCATCACGCTCATTGACAGCCTTGTCGTATGCACTCTGACGCCTATCCATTGACTTCTGCAACGACGCTATCGTAGCGTTCTGAGAGCTTATCGTCTGGCGAAGCGTGTCTATCGTGAGCTTAAGGCCAGCAATCATAGCCTTAAGCTCCATTATCGTATTTATAAAATCTTGCCTTTCCATATCAGCTAATGGCTTTTTTGCCTTGGAGTCTATCTCCAAGGCCTCCAGATAATGAACTTGCATTATCATATTTTCCACTGTCTGAACTTGCTTCTTCATGGTACAAAGGTACAAAAAAATATCGAGAAAGCAGTATGATAACACAAGTTATTTTGTTGATTATCAAATAATTAACATTACACTTCCAACTCGTTTTTCGTCGAACACTCAAGTAGGGCGACCAGGTATTTAAAGTCCAATTCATACACTACCTCATGGTTCTTCATCACTGGCTTCATAAACTTGTAACCCTTCTCATAAGTTATGTCGTAAAGCACCCGCTTGTGATTCTTGTACCTTATAACCTTCAGTATCCTACGGTCTTTCGACATGAATATATAGGCATCACCATTGTATGGATCCATATCAAGGGCCTGCACTTCTGAAAACAGGCGGTACTTGCCAAAACGCATATTCGTAACGCCTTCTATGTACCACAACTTGACACCTCCGTTTATCGCAAGCATAGCACCTCCAATTTCTCCACCAAGTCTTTCAGACTTTTGTAGTCTAAGTTTTTCTGTTGGAAATACATGCCCGTTGTTGAGTTCAATTGTATTGTGAACAATGCCGGCTTGGAATCTCGGACATCTTGTGCATCGGCAACTTCAACGACTTTGTCACAAGCGGTCGGCAATCTTGTTTCCTGCACTGGAAGTGCACCATCCCTATCTACTATATCAACCGCATGACCCTTGACTTTGTGTCGGTTCTTGTACCAACGTTTAAACTGGGAATAAACGATGCCGTTCTTCTGGCAGAAGGTGACTATTGAAACACCGCTTGTTTTTGACTCCTGGTTATAAAGTTCCAGTATCCTTTTAAAATCTTCACTGCTTGCCATAATCGTTTTTTATGTTTTGCAGTGCAAAGGTAACTGGGTTCATGCGAAATTCCTCGAAAGCAATTGAGTGCTTACTGTGGAACAGAGACAAAGGATTGCTCTGACAAGCCTTCCTCCTTAAACAAATCTGCCAGACGCAACGCGCCAACTTCTGGACCTTTTTTATAAGCTCCATACCACTGGGGAGCTACTACAATTTGACTCATATAAAGTTACTATTATGATATTAAATGTTATATCCAAATTTTAATTTAATGCTTTGAAGCATCATAATTGCTCTACACTATGCAACTATGCTTAGCGATATTTTTGCGCCAAAATATAAGACCCAACTCCTAGCATACCTCTACACAAAAGCACTGTAATTGCAGCTCCGATATAAGAGAAGTAATAAACCAAAGGTATCGCAACACTCATTCCTACTATAGATGAGACAAAGGTTAGGTTTCTAAGAGGTTTTTCTTTATGGTTTATTATCAAGAAGTTAGTACCATATGTATAATCCATTGCGAGAAATACTACAGAAAAGGAAAGAATCTGCATAACAACAACCGACTTTTCAAACTCATCACCTAACATTATCTTAATAACCAACGGTGATAATAGAATAAGAAAAACAGCTCCTATAAGCGCTGACACAATATTCAACTTCGCATAAAAAGAATGTTTATCTGGCCGTCTTGACAAAAATGGGTAAAACGCCCTTGACAGTACAGACTGAAATTGATAAAAAATAACAGGGAACCTATTACCTCCATCATATATACCATTGGCCGTAGATCCCCCAAAGAATCCAAGCAACATAACGGAGAAACTATTATAGAGGTTCGGCATCAAATTGTTAATAAACACATCTGTGCTATTTCGTATCGTCTTAAAAATCTCAGACCATTGCGGCTTACACAAAGTATATCCCCACTTTTTGAAAATCAGATATAAGGCTCCGAAACCACATAATAGATAACCTATAGTGGTTAAAAGAGGCTGTATTAGATAGTCTTCTCTTTTATGTATGAAAACAAACACAGCTACTGTGAATACCAACTTTAAAAAGAGATTGAAAAACGTGGTATATTTCATCTTTTCTATTGCTTGAAAAAACCACTCAGGAAACAAAATATAACCAGGGACTAACAAAAATGTGACAAAAATAATATCAGCGTTCTCCCTTAAGTATGGAACCAGCAAAACTACTAGCAACAGAATTATGCCTGACAGCAGAGTTAAAACACTTCTTGCCCACAAAACATTACTGAAAATTCTAGAAACCAACTCTTTGTTATCCCTATTTTGCGCTACATCCCGAGTCGCCGTAAGATTGAATCCCCAATCGGAGATTGTCTGAATCCATACTACTATTGCTGAGGCAAAGGCTATCTTTCCAAAGCCATCCGCACCTATCACACGTGCAAGATAGGGCATCGAAATCAAAGGAAAGACATAACCTGCCACTTGCAACAGCGACAAATAACCAAAATTTGCAAAGACCGTTTTACCATCTTTGCTACTATTGATTTGTTTTATAATTTCCGAAATCCTTTTCATTTACTATTTAAAAATCAAGTCTATCTCAGAAGTATTATAGTATTATCGATCCCACTTTGTTTTTCTAAGATAGTCAGGAATGAAAATTGATCAATAGTACTTTGCATACCACTCTGCAAAGCGTCTCAATCCTTCCCTCAGACTTGTGTTTGGCTTGAATCCAAAGTCCTGCTCCAGTGGTGTTGTGTCAGCATAAGTGACGGGTACGTCGCCAGACTGCATCGGGACAAGTTCCTTGTGGGCCTCAAAGTCGTAGTCTTTGGGCAGCACACCTGCGCGCACCAATTCTTCCTGAAGAATAGTGACGAAGTCGAGGAGATTCTCGGGGGAGTTATTGCCGATATTATACACCTTATAGGGCGGAATGGGAAGTCCGTCCTCGCCGTTCTGTTTCTCGGGGGCATGCTGCATAATGCGGACCACTCCTTCCACAATGTCATCGACATAAGTAAAATCGCGCTTGCAGTTGCCGTAGTTGAAAATCTTGATGGTCTCACCCTTGACCAATTTGTTGGTGAAGCCAAAGTAGGCCATATCGGGACGTCCAGCAGGACCATAGACGGTAAAAAAGCGCAAACCTGTTGACGGGATGTTATAGAGTTTGGAGTAGGCGTGCGCCATCAACTCGTTGCTCTTCTTCGTGGCGGCATAGAGGGATACGGGGTTGTCCACCTTGTCGTCTGTGGAGTACGGCACCTTCTTGTTACTGCCATAGACCGAGGAGGAAGAGGCATAGACCAAATGATCGACCTCATGGTGACGGCAAGCCTCCAAGATATTATAGAATCCTATAAGGTTGCTTTGGATATAAGCATCAGGATTGGTGATGCTGTAGCGGACTCCTGCCTGAGCAGCAAGGTTCACAACAACGGTAATCTTGTTTTCCGTAAAGATTCTTTCCACTGCGTCTTTGTCAGCGATGGAGGCATGGACAAATGTCCAGTTGCCATGCAAGGCTTGAATTTCTTTTAGACGCTCATATTTGATGTTGACATCGTAATAGTCAGTAATGGAATCAATACCGATTACCTTAATATTCCTTACTTCGTGGAAAAGACGCTTGACGAGGTTGCTGCCGATAAAGCCAGCAGCGCCCGTTACGAGGACGGTCTTTCCCTCGAGATTTATGTTATATTTTACCATTTTTGAAAATATGAAATATTGTATAACATCGTTTCATATTATACGATCAGTATGTTGCTGCCGTTGGTGGTATCGAACCACAAGCATTCGCTCTACCTGCACAACGGCTTCCAAAGGATGTTAGATGTGCTCCTCCACGCCACGGAAGTGGACATTCAGTTCATGGAGATGCTCCAAAAGAATGCCAAGAGGCGTGCCCTCCGTCATTTTCGCAAAGGCATTGACATCCTTGGGGAAGCATTTGCCACCATAACCAAACTTACCGTCAGGACCAGGCACATAAGTGTGGGTATCATTGATGTAGCCCGAAAGGAGCATGCCGGTGTGAACCTTGCGCCAGTCGCCACCCATCTGCTCGCAATACTCACGACAGGCATTGAAATAAGTCACCTTGTAAGCACCAAACACATTGTGCATATATTTGGTCAGCTCAGCCTCCAAAGGAGTCATGACGGTAAACTTCTTGCCGACAAAGATCTTTGTGAGCAATTCATGCGCACCAGTGAACACCATAGTCTGCCTCTTGAAGTCCTCGATAAACGTACGTTCAGTGAGAAACTCTGGCATATAGCAGACCTGGTGCTTCGTCTCACGAGAGAGCTTATCGCTGGTTCCTGGAAGAATAGTGGTTCTGACAAAGACGGGCACGTCTGGCAGGTTTGATATCAGTTCTTTCATGAGCGTCAAATCCTGTGTTCCATCATCTTCCGTGGGCACATGGATCTGCAAGAACGCGATATCCACGTGACTCAGATCATCATGATACCCCTTTGCTGGATCACTGATAAACAGTTTACACTCTGGATTGTTGTGCTCCAACCAATCCTTCAGGGCTCCACCGACGAAGCCACATCCGATAATTCCTACGTTAATCATGTTTTTTTGTTTTAAACGTCTAAATTTATTTAGCTTTGTTTTCTGAAATGGTTTCCGGATCATTCTCAGCATATATTCCTTTCAGCTGATTGAGCTCGTTCTGCGTGGCTGCTAAACGGGCTTTGAAATCGGAATCAAGTTTCTCGCGCTCATGGGCGTATGCTACCTTCAGCTTTTGCTCACGTGCCTCAAATTCTGTGCTGACTTCAGCGGCGATTGAATGGCGAAGGGATTCCGAAATATTTACACCACCGTCTCCTGTCATAAAAGCCATGAGCTTTTGCACCATCTCATTTATCTGGTCAATCTTTTCAGACAGCTGTTTGTTCAGGCTTGAAACCATAGCCTCCAGCTCCTCTACTCGCTTTTCACGAGATAGAAGTTCTTTGCGAAGCTGCCTGTTTTTGACTGCCCAATCATGCACTTCTGCACTAATCGCTTCTTTGGACTTGGTTTCAGGTTTCATTATGGCTGGGACAAAAGTATCGTGGTTACTTCCAATAGACCAAATGCTTACGAAGTAAGGGGTATGGCTGGCGGAGAAGCTGTCAAGGGGACACATTAATCACCGTTAATCCAGCTTTAATCGTTCATTAATGCTTTGCTAGCCATCAGTCTGAAGTCAATCCTTTTTGGGTTGGGAGGAGGAAAGGAATTGCTGGTAGGCTTCACGGGCATTGGGGGCCACGATATGATTGCCACCGAAGAAGTTGATGATGATCTGTGGTTCCTTGTTCTGCCTAAGTTTGTCGAAGACGGCCTGGCGATGCGATCTTCCAAAACGGCATCAGATGGCTTCGCCTGTGGTTTCTCCGACTGCTCCGCCTTGGAAGACGGGGCTTCCTGCTCTTTTGCAGAGGCTTCGGTTGATGCCGAGGCGCGAGAGTCAAAAAACAAGTCAAAAGGACTCCAGTGACGTCGTTCAGATAATTTGCATTGCTTATAGCCAAAGTATGCTGCAGCGGCTATTTGAGCTATCATTATCTCTATTCCGATCATGGCGATTAATGTTTGGGGTGAGACTTACGGCGAGCTATTAAAGCATCATTGATGCGGGCGCGAATGTTGTTCACGCTTCTACCAGAAGTGATGTTGGTGGCGAAGGGCAACAGGAGCTGGATGAAGCTACTCCTGACGACGATTTCCTCGGTGAGTTTGGTTTCTTGATCAAACATGGAGACGACAACCAAGGCAAGCTCTGTGGCGTTGTTGCAGTCACGAATCTGAGCGAGGAAGGCCGGGAGGCATTCCTCGCCAATATAGAGGGCGAGTTTCCTGGCCTCAGGGGAGTCGGCATCGGAAGAACTGTCTTCATCGGCTTCCTTCTTGCTGAGTATTTTCTCGGCAAACTGGTCGCCATTGAAGTTTTGTACGGCCTTTGTGGCGTTGGGCAGAACCTGGACGATACTGTCGTAGATGCTAATTTTAACGTCGTTCATAATGCGGTTTTGGTTATTTATGAGAAAATGGGTAAATGAATTGCGAACGGAATGAATGGATTGTAAATGGATTGTAAACGGTTATGAATGAATTTGCATTCGGTTGTGCCATTGCATACCTTTGCACCGTCTTCAGCAGACGTTATCAGCAACGCAGCTGACAAAGAGAATCATTATCAACTTCAAAAACTTTCAAGGCAATGAAACAAAATCGCAGTCCCACCAAGTCCGCAGAACGGCGGCTAAACAAATCGGTTACGTATCGGTCTCGTATCGTTTCCGTATCGATCTCGTATCAATCCCGTATCGTTCTCGTATCGTCCTCCTATCGTTCTCCTATCGTTCTCGCTTCCGGAAGCGGAAACAATACGGAAACAATACGAAGCCGATATACTTTGGAAGGGAGGACGATATGAGGATGAGGCTTAGCGGATACTTGGAGGTAGGGCTCCTAAGGTCAAAAACACGGTGTTGGCGGTGTGCGACGAATGCCTTTTGAAGGGTTTTCTAACAATACGACAGGAATCCCCCCCTATTTAAAATCGCTCACAAATATTTTGCGACAAGAAACAATCTGCGTACCTTTGCAGCGATTTTATTTTTTAATTTAGCGTCTATGAAAAAGATTTTTGTTTGCAGCCTGGCCTTTTTGTTAGGGTCAAGTGGCGCAATGGCGCAGAGTGTAAGCGACCGAGTCGAGCTCAACGAGAAAGAAAGCGTTGGCATGACCCTGTCCCGCTTCTCACCTGTAAAGCCAAAGAGTGAGGATGCAAACGCCTTGTTGCGTTATCCGATGTTGCGTTTGGTGCGACAAGACGAACCAACGAAGCCAAGCATTCCCTATGCGGAGCGTACATTCACGGAGCGCAAGGCCCAGCACGCCGCCCCCAACCAAGTGGGCGACATCATGCGTGCCGCAGCAGGGCGTGAGCTTTGGGGAAATGTCACTTACAGCAATGCGTGGGAATCCTACGACTACAGAGGATTCTACACTTTCGACTCCAGTGTAAACCCATTGCAGATGCAAATGCTGGGTACGAACGGCAGCTTCTACATGGAGGGAAATGGTGGAGCAGTCTTCCAGGATGGGACCCTCTACGTGGTGCGCTATGCCACCTATGGAAGTTACTTCTTCATCTACATCAACACCTACGACCCCGAGACCTTCGTCCAGATGGGTAGCACTTCGACCGAGGACGTGACCTTTGTTGCTCTCGAGACCGCCACCAATCCAGCAACGGGCAAGACGTACGGCGTGTTCTACAACAGCGATGCGACGGGCTTTGTTCTTGGAACAGTCGATTACACCACCATGACACGCAAGGATTTCGGCGCTCTGGAGCACCCCTACGTCGCATTGGGCGTGACCAAGGACGACGTGATCTATGGCGTGGCAACCGATGGCAACCTTTATCGCATCGACCAGAGCACCTGCGAGGAAACCCTGATCGGCAGCACTGGCGTGGAACTTCTGCTGAGCGACGGCGGCCACTACGGCCAAAGTGGCGAGATCGACACGAAGACGGGCATTTTCTACTGGGCTTGTAAGGACGCCCAAAAGAACGCAGCCCTCTACACGGTTGATCTGCAGACGGGTGCAGCTACGAAGCTGGCCGACTTCCCGGGACAGGAGACGGTCTATGGCCTCTATGTGCCTCCCGCTCCTGCCGAAGACGGCGCCCCTGCAGCGGTCGAAAACTTGAATGCATCCTTCACGGACAACTCGCTTGTAGGTAAGGTGGCGTTCACAGCCCCAACAGCCACCTATGCTGGAGGCACGCTCAGCGGTCAGCTTTCCTACTATGTCATGGTAGGCAATGATACGCTGGCTACAGGCAAGACCTATCCTGGCGCATTTGTACGCGAGACGGTGACAGTGCCAGAGGGCGTGACCACCTTCCGCGTCACGACAGCCAACGAGGTTGGATCAAGTCCCGAGAACAAGGTCAAAGTCTATGTGGGCAACGATGAGCCTACACAGGTCAAGGACGTCAACCTCGCCATCGACCCTGAGACAGGTGTGGCCAAACTGACGTGGAGCCCTGTCACGACGGGCATCAACGGCGGCTATATCGGCAACATCACCTACAATGTGGTACGCTATCCCGACTCCACGACGGTGGCAACGGGACTTGCGGCTACCGAGTTCACCGAGACCTTCTCTGCCGAGGAGCCGCTACAGACCTATAGCTACGGAGTAGCCGCTGTCAACGACACGCAGACGGGCGTGGCTGGCATCTCCAACAAGAGTGTGTTTGGTGCTGCCATCGTGCCTCCCTACAGCGAGCCGCTCGACAACGAAGGTGCCCTCGAACTCTACACCATCATCGACAACAACGAGGATGGATCGACATGGGAGTTTAACGAGAAAGAGGGTGCCGCCTCATATAAGTATAGCCGCGTCAACGATGGTGATGACTGGCTTATCACACCAGCCATCCAACTGAAGGGCGGCAAGCTCTACTCCGTTTCGTTCGAGACCTGTGGCTACGGCTATACCTACCACGAGCGCATCGAGGTGAAGTATGGCAACCAGCCTACAGTAGCAGGCATGACCCATCAGCTCTTAGACTCTACGGATATCATGTCGCCCAACTACACGAAGTTTACACGCGAGATAGCAGCCGATACCGACCAGAAGGTCTATGTGGGCTTCCACGCCATTAGTCCTGCCGACGAGTTCCGCCTCTATCTGAAAAACGTAGAGGTGTACGAAGGCCTCTCCCTCACCCTGGCCGACTCTGCGCAGCAGTTGAGCCTTGTCCCTGCCGAGAAGGGCGAGTTGCGCGTAGATGGCAGCTTCAAGACACCGAGTCTGACCCTGGGTGGCGACACCTTGGGCAACAACCTGACCAAGGTAGAGGTGTTGCGCAACGGCAAACTGCTTCAGACCTACGAGGCGCCTGACACAGCCAGCGTACTGACGTTCACCGACGACCAGCCCGTCAACGGCTTCAACAACTATGTGGTGAAGGTCTATACTGCCGAGGGCGAGGGACGTCCCGCCCTCGCCCAGGTCTATGTCGGCGTTGACACGCCGAAGTATCCGAAGCGTCCGAAACTGACAGACCAAAGCAACAGCATCCACATGGCATGGAAGGCCGTGGGCAATACTGGCGCCAATGGCGGTTATGTGAACACAGACAAGGTCTGGTATCGGATTTACGACGTGGACCAAAGCAACAACGACATGGTTGCCGAACTGAGAGACAGCGTCCAGGGCACGAGTTACGACATCGACTACGACACCAACGCTGGCGAGCAGAAGGCGATCCAGTTTGGCCTTTCCGCTTCCAACTCAGCGGGCAATAGCCTCATCGTGGGTTCTGACCCGCTGATCGTCGGCCAGGCTTACACGCTGCCGTTCCGCGAGAGCCTTGCCCAATGCGCCGTCTCCAACTTCTGGTGGGGCGACCGAACGGGCAACTCAGCCTTCACCCTCTCCAATGAAAACGCTTCCGACGGTGACGGCGGATGCTTCGCTCTCAACACTGCAGCACCGCAGGAGACTGCTTGGATCAACAGTGGAAAGATCGCTTTGGGCGGCGTAGCCAACCCGAAACTCTACTTCAGCCACTATGCCGACACACGCTCAGACATGAAACTGACCGTGGAGGTTCAGAAGCCGGACGGCACGGTGGACAGTCTCTATACATTTGACTACAAGACGCTCACCCAGGACGACGACAGCGAGTGGCGCAGAGAGTCGGTATCGCTCAAGGAGTATGCTTCCCTGCCGTACGTCATCGTGCGCTTCAGAGGCGAAATCGGTGTCAAGGCCTATTCGCTGTACCTGGACGACATCGTAGTGGAGAACATTTTCGTCAATGACCTCAAGGCCGAGATCATCACTCCGGGTCAACTTCGCAAGAACAAGACGAGCAAGGTGAGCATCAAGGTGACCAACAAGGGTGATAAACCTGCGAACCGCTACACGGCTGCTTTGTATGCAAATGGTGAGGAAGTAGATGCGGAAACTGTGGAGGATGTGCTGAATCCGCTGCAAAGCCGTACGTTCACCTTCGACTACACGCCCAGCCTCTTTGATGAGGGCGAGACGGTCGAACTGAAGGCTGTGGCAGAATTTGACGACGATGACTACACGGATGACAACGAGGTCAGCGCCGTCGTCAAGGTCCTTACGCCCGACCAGGCCAAACCCGAGAATGTGTCGGCCGAGGCTGTCGGTGCTGGCACGGGACAGGTGAATGTTGCATGGGCGCAGCCCAATGACGCGTCGGCCTCCGTCACTGACGATATGGAGAGCTATACTTCATGGAGCGTCGATGACTTCGGTTTCTGGAATAGCGTATATGGCGAGTCTAAGGGCGGCGCAGGCCAAATCTACTCTTCCGTTCCCTATCCCCACCAGGGCGAGAAGTTTGGCTTTATGGTCTTCGACCCAAGAGACTGGTCGTGGGAGTTGACAGACAAGAACCCATCGCTGAAGCCGCATTCGGGCAAGAAGTATCTGGCTTCGTTCTACAATTATACGGAGGAAGCCGGAAGCGTGGAATTCTATGACAGCAACGACTGGCTTGTCAGTCCTACCCTCTCGGGAGAGGCACAGACCATTTCGTTCTGGGTGAACAACGTCAAGGCAGGCGATTCTGACAACGTGGAGAAGTTTGAGCTTCTTTACTCCGTGGCAGGCAACGACACAACCGAGTTTGTCAAGCTGGGCGACACCTACACCGTCTCTGGTGGCGAGTGGCAGCAGATCACCGCCAGTCTCCCCGCAGGCGCTACGCATTTCGCCATCCGCCATTGCACCGACTCCAAACACTCCTTCGTGTTCATGGTCGACGACGTATGCTATGTAGGTGGTAGCGGAGTTCTGAAAGGCTACAACGTCTATCGTGACCAAACACTGGTAGCTACTTTGGAGCCGACACAGACGACCTTTACGGATAGCAAGGTGCCCGATGGCACACACACCTATGCCGTCACAGCGCTCTACGCCGAAGGCGAGTCTGCTCCCGCATTCTCGCAGCGTGTCACTACGGCCATCAGCGCTCTCGCCGTGGAGGACGGAAAACCGTTCGACGCTTATACGGTCGATGGCAAGTTGGTGGGCCGCAACCTCACTTCGCTGAAGCAGTTGAAGAAAGGCACCTACGTCATCAATGACAAGACGGTGGTCGTGAAGTAACACGTTTTCGTCTTTGTAGATTCTTAAAAAGAGGCCAGGAGCAAAAACTCCTGACCTCTTTTCTTTCATATTTTTATTTGGTTTTATTTGATGATGCCATTGTCCGTATCGCGGAGGTTGATGCGCTTTTCGGCGGACTTGTGCTTGCTGCCACGGCTGAGACGCCACGAGATATTGATCGAGACTTGGTTGCCATTGCCGTTGGAATAGCCGATGGTGTGCTTGTAGAGGTCGCGGTTGAGGAGTTCGTTCTCATACGCTTTGTAGTGGCTATCGAAGAGGTTGGCCCAAGACAATGAGAATTGCCAGTCGTGCCATGTGTAGGATGCCGTCAGCACGGAGTAGGAACCGTTGTAGCCCTTCGATTCGCCCTCGAAGAATCGGTTGCCATTGTCGATATAGTCCTGTAGGGTGAAGGGACCGAGATAGGCCGTGATGCTGCCCACATAAAACCACGAGGTGTAGAGATGCGTATAGTCTTGACCGTAATTGAAGCATCTGAACAGTCCGCCATTGGCAGCAACCTGGAGTTTCTCGGGCACGAGCCAATAGCCTGCGTAAGCCATCATGTGCAACGCGTCAATCTCCTTTTGGTTGATCTGGGTATAGACGAATTGATTGTCATCGGTCCGATGGTAGTGGGCCATGTTGGGTTTGACACATTGCTTGAAATAAGCGTCTATGAAAGTCTGCAAACGATTCGTGTTGTACGACAACTGTAGTCGGTGCTCCCTGTCGCGCGAAGGTTTCAGGTCGGGATTGCCCACTGTCCACTCCATGCTATTGGTGCGAACCATGGCGTCGCTTGTCATCGCTATGCGAGACACTCTGTCCTGTTGCTGATAGGTGTAGCTCAACTGCAAGCCATGGGTGACGTTGTACGCCAGCGACACCTTGGGACGGAAAGTCCAGAAGTGGTACCGATGGTCATTCTGGGTGTAATGGATATAGCTTGCACCCGACCCCAGCGCATAGCGCAGTTGGCCAAGCATGCCCTTGATTTCGGCAAAGGCATACAGGCGGTTGTTGTTCGTCCGCGTCAAAGAGGAGGCGTCGCCCAGGTAGTCGTTCTTGGTGTATTTGGCACTATAGTTCAGACCCGTCGAGACCGTGAAAGGCCTCAGCCGGTTCTCATAGATGACCTCCGTGAGCAGGGAAGCCGTTTTGCCATCCACATCATACTGGTAGGGAGACCCCTCGTCATAGAAACTGCTGGTCTGCGTGGAGATATAGGTGCCTACAGCATTGGCGGTAAGCGACTGGCGCGGGGAAATCTGGCGGAAGAAATAAAGGTCCAATACTGGCGAATGGCTCTTGTCGTCATCCCGGCTCGTAGCCCTATAGTGGCGTATGCCATCCATGATATCCTTGATGCGATAGTTGTCCGGAGCATTGCTGAGCGATCCGGCCAAAGAAGCCTGAAAGACGGTGGCGGTAGAGTCGGCCCAATTGTAGGTAAGTTTGGCGTCCTGCCCCATCGTCTTGCGCAGCGTCTCCACATCGTTTCGCTCGATGGTATAGAGACTGCCATCGGCCAAGGTATATCTCGCCAACTGCATGCTCTTGCCGCCCCGGGTCCGATACCCACTCATACCATACGAAAGCGACCATTCGCTCTTGCCACGGTTCCACTTGCCGTACACCATGCCATCACCCTGCAAGGTGGTAAGCGACGCGGTCAGGTCTGTGCCGACCGTATAGCCACTCTCACTTCTGCGCGTAACGATATCGACAACATAGGCTATACCCTCGCCATAACGGACTCCCGGATTGTTGACGAAGTCGATCTTCACGACGTCCTTTGGATCGAGCGCCAGCATCTCCTGCTTGCCCACCACGACCCCATTGACTCTCAGTTGAACCTCGCCCCTGTTGTCAATAGCCGTGACGGCATGGTTGACATGGTCGATGCGAAGGTTGGCAAGCGAGAGCTTCTCGAGGATGCTGAAGCCATTGTTGGAACCCTGCTTCTGTGCGTTGGTAGGATAGATGAGCAAGCCGTCAGCCTTGTTGACCACCTTGGCCGCTTGGACTGTCACCTCGTCGAGCGTGAAGGTTTTGTTCACATCCTGCGCATGACTACAGAGGGCAGAGGACAGGAACAGGGAAAGGGAAATCAATCGTTTCATTTTGTACCAGTTTTGAATGATGGCACAAAATTACGGCCCTATCCCGAGAAGGCCAATTTATTTGTCTGACATTTCCCTGACAATCGACTGTCAGAAACCTAACTACCTGTGTTTCAAACTATAGCTCTTTCCCCTATCCGATTCTATCTTGAGCGAGCTATGGGCCTCTATGATCGGTTTGATGCGTCGAATGAGCGCGTAGAGCGTGACGCTGGCATCCGGCTTCTTGGGCCATAGTCGATTGCAAATCTCCTGCTTCGACAGGGTATGCGTATCTGAGGTCATAAACATTTCGAGTAGGGCGTGCTGCATGGGCGTGAGATGAATCTGATCGCCCGAAAGCGTCATGAAATGATTGTCATGATACACAAGTCCCCCATAGGACAAACCAGGGACGACCAGCGACGGTTTGTTTCTCCTCGTGTACCACCAGCTACCCAAGAGCCACAACACGCCAACCATGAAGAGCGACGCCGACCCCCTTTGGTCGGACATCATGAATATCGAAGCAAAACTGCAGTTGGCTTCCGCCACCAGCCGCGTCTCCAAGCGTCCGTTCCTGCGCACGGTACGCAGGGCGATGCCTGCCGTGTCCTTCAACTCGGCAATGGTGAGATAGCTACGGTAGCAGCGAATGGTGTCGGTAGTGATCACCTGGTTGGGCATTTTCACAAGGACCTGCTCCAAAGCCTGGTTGACATCCTGCGCAATCCTGTTCTCTGTATTGCGATAGCTATTCATGCCCGAGCACAAAGCACAGAGCATGAGAAAGCTAAACACGATATATGGAAGTCCCTTCATGATTTACAATATAAAAAGCGCGAGCTATGTTGTTGATATTATAGCAAGGAGGTGACCTCGACGGTCGGCCTTCCCGCTCTCACGTCCTCATCGGCAAAGGAGATGGTGATGACCCGCTCCTCATGAGGCATGAGGTGGAAATAGTTGTCGCCATAGACCACGGGGAGGACCTGGTCGCCATCACTATCCTTGAGGTTCAGGCGCAACATCAGGGCCGGCGTGTCCGCCAGGTTGGTGACCTTGACCGTGCCCCTCCATTCGTTTCCCTCGCGATGTAAAGACGGCGTGACGGCAACGCGCGCTGGAGGAAGCGAGCGCAAAGCCTGGAAGCAGCCCTCCTCCTGCGAGAGCACATAGTCGTTGCGCGAGACAATCTCATCGCCCTGACGCAGCAAGAGGCGCAGGAAGAAGACCTCGGGCGGTGTCGTCAAACTGTCAGTACGCTGCGGGAGGACGACAGGGAAGGCGTCTGCCCGAGTGGCGGAAGCCACCGCCAACGACTGACTATCGGATCGGACGATACGACCCGTCTGGTCGTACAAGGTATAGGAAACCTCCAGCGCGGGGGCGTCCTTGCCACAATGGTTGACCACCTCGACACGCTGGGCGACGGGATTGTAGAGGGCATGGAGCGGCTCACAAGCCTTCTTCACACCGAAATAGCCCGCCGTCGGGTCGAAATAGTAGTCGTAGGTCTGCCACACCATCGAGGGCCACGTCGGGTGGCTCATCCACATAAGAAGGCCCATGCCCTGCTGCGAGGTAGCGGCCTCGAACATGGCGCGATGACCATCATAATTGAGCCATTGGGCCCAAGCCGAATACTGCTCCATCGAGGTGGGACGACCCAAGCAGCACTCCATCTTCTCATTGAAGGCGGCACCACGCTGAGCGCCAAGCATCGTGAAGTCGTGCTGACCCCACGCGTCTCCCTGTGGCCACAGTTGTCCGGACGGCAGCATCCGTCGCAGGCTCTCGGGATTGGGCACACAGGGCACACCCTGCTCCGAGTGGAGCTTGGAGGAAGTATGGGAGAAATAATAGCTGACGGGCATGAGCGTATAGGGACCATGACCCGAGACGCCGTCGTCGGCAGAACTGGAGATATAACCCAGTTGCGGGTGGAGCGCAGCCACACTCTGGCGCAGCCCTTGGTCGAGGACCTCGGGCGGGTAGCCCTCGTTGCGACCACAGTAGAGAGCCAGGGAGGGATGGCGGCGGATGCGAGAGATGAAGTCGCGGGCGTTGTCCATGAACATCTCGTTGTCGGCAGGGTCGGGGCCGTCCCACGGATTGGCAAGCCAGAAGTCCTGCCAGACCATCAGGCCATAGCGGTCGCAGGCCTCGAAGAAGGCCTCAGATCCCGTCTGTCCCACCCAGTTGCGTATCATCGTCATATTCATGTCGCGATGGTAGCGAACGGCAGCGTCGAACTCGCGCGCCCGATAGTTGAGATTGGTCTCCGAGAAGCCCCAGTTGCCTCCCATCACCATGATGCGTTGGTGGTTGACAAAGATCTTCAGGGCCGTGTCCATATCCTCGTAGGCCACCTCGCGGACGCCCGCCTTGTAGCGCACCTCGTCGCCTGCGGCAGAGAATCCCGCATCATAGAGATACGGTTCACCATAACCATTGGGCCACCAGAGGCGCATCGGCTGACGGCGGAGCTGGGGGAAGTTGTCGGGACTGAAAGCCACGTCGCGGCTCTCCTGCGGGGCAAGCCTCACGGGCTGCTCAAAGCGGATCGTACCGATCCATCCACTCACCGTCGTTGTGACGGGACGGGAGGTATTGTTGGTGACACGCACGACGGGCGTCATCGAGGCCAGCGTATCGGAAGGTTCAAGGCGCGTCGTCACATACGGGTCGCTGACATGGACATCGCCCTCCAGCGAGAGCCAGACGTCGTTCCAGATACCCACCTCGCGACCTGGCGTGGAGGTGATCCAGTCCCAGCCTATCGTGGCGTGGAAAGTCGGGTTGTCGAGTCCCAAGACACCTCCGTTGATATCGGTCGATTCGCTATTTTTCACCTTCACCGCCCCGATATGGGCGTTCTTGTGCACGCATACCTCCAGAGTGTTGTCGCCCCGCGTGAGATAGGGGGTGAGGTCGAAACGTCCCCGGCGGAAGGCACCCTCTATGCGCCCCACAGGTTGGCCATTGACGAGGAGGTCGGCTTTCCAATTGATGCCATCCAGATGGAGGAACACCCGCTCTCCCTTCTTCAGTTTAGAGGACAGCCGGAAGGAGGTGCGATACCAAAAGTCGCTGTTGAAATAGCTCTCCGAGATCTGCCGCATCGCATCGCCCACCGTATTGTCGGGTACAGCCCCATTATGGATAAAACTCGTCAGGACCGTGCCCGGGACCGTAGCGGGCAGCCAGCGGTCGTAGCCGTCGCGTCGCAACTCCCATCCCTTGGTCAGCGGACAGCGCTTGCCTTGCTGGAGCGAGACGGTCGGCACACCCTCGGGAGTCGCTATCGGAGCAGGCGTGGCAGGCCGTCCCCACACCTCCAGTTCGGAGAGGGCATAGAGCCCAGATGAACCGGGACGTTCGAGGAGCAGACGGACGTAGCGTGCCGTCTCCCGACAGGCCACCACCTCCTGACAGCGATTCTCATCGGAGGACAAAGAGGTCACATCACGCCAGGTCTGTGCATCGTCGGAAGCCTGCACACGTCCCTGAATGGCAGGATAGCGCCAAGAGAGGCGCAGCGTGTCGAAGGCGACCGGGCGACCCAAATCGACGGCAATCCATTGCGGGACAGAGGGAGTATCGGCATCCGACCCACGGCCCTCCGCCATCCACATACTGGCGAAGCGGTTGCTGGGCAACATGCCGCGCTCGTCGTCGGTAAAGACACACTCATAGAGACGCCAGTAGGCGCAGCCCTTCATTTTCAACCGGATGCGCAGGTGGTCGTAGCGTCCCTCGGCGACAGGTATCGACAGATCCATCAGGCGCAACGGCAGACGCTCGATAGCCTCCTGCTTGTTGGGATCGGAGGCTGCCGTCTGGCGCGTGGCCTTGCCAGGGAGATCCTCACCACGCAAGGCACCGATCTCCTGCCATGCCGACCCGTCGGGGGAGGCCTCGACGACGATCTCATAGCCACTATCGGCCTGCTGCTCGCGGTAGGCCGCCCAGGCGTTGAGACGGAGGGACCGTGTCGCCACCGCCATGCCTGTCCAGTCGTACTGTATAAAAGCGTCATCGCCCATGACATAGACACTCGTCACGGCATTGCCGTCGAAAGTCTTCTCACGGTCGCGGAGCGACAACTCACCATCGCTGGTCGTCACACGGACGCGGGCCGGTTCCTCCTGGGTGAGAATGCCGTCGGTGGCAAGCTGGGCCGTCAGATTGTAGTCGATGGAGGACGAGGCCCAGGCCTGCCGCATCCACGCCTGGTTGGCATAGTCGGCAGGGAGCGTCCGCTGCGGGATGAAGGCTTCGCGCTGGCGACCCGGATACTGACCGACACCACGCGTCTTGTCGTCGTCGGCCTTCGCCCAAAGGCTGAAAAGAATCAAGGGCAACAAGGCCCATAGTTTGTGATGCATCATAGGGAGAGCAAAATGTGTCTGGATGGTAGGGGCAGCCCTTCGGGATGGTCTCGGGATGCCTTCGGGATGGGAAGCAGGCGCATGGCCCGTGTGGGAGATCAGAAATCCTTCAGCCAGGACTTGAGATCCATCATCATCTCTTCGTGGAAACGGAAGCCGATCTTGCTACCCCAGCCATGACCACCGCTGGAATAGACATGGAGCGAGGCGGGGACGTCGTTCTTGTACATCTCGACATAGTAGTTGACGCCATTGATGGGCGACACCGTGTCGTCGTCGTCGCAAAGGACGATGAAGGCGCGGGGCGTGACACGCGAGACATGGAGGTCGGCGCTATACTTTTTCTGTTCCTTCTTCGAGGCGTGCTTGCCCAGGAGCGCGGTCATGCTGCCCTCGTGGGCCACTCCCTCCGTCATGGAGATGACGGGGTAGAAAAGAATCTGGAAGTCGGGCTTGGCGTCGCCGGTAGAGGAAGTCGCCACCATGGCAGCAAGGTGGCCTCCGGCAGAGAATCCCATCACACCCACATCGTTGCGGTTGAGCTTCCACGACGTAGCGTTGAGGCGCACGAGGCGCAACGCCTGCTCCGCATCCTCCACGGGCACCTCGGGACGGCCGTTGGGCAGGCGATACTTCAGGACGATGGCAGCGATGCCCTGGTTTTGGAAATACTCCGCCCAGTCGTAGCCCTCCTTCTCCATGGAAAGGCTGGAATAGCCGCCACCCGGGAAGATCACCACCGCGCGGCCCGTGGCCTCCTTGTCGGAGGGCAGGAAGACGCGCACCTTGGCCGTGTCCTGCTTGTCGCCATTGCTGTGAGGAGGTTTGCCATTGTAAAGATTGGCATCAAAGACCATCTGGGCCTGTGCGCCGAGCGCGAGGATCGTCATCCCGGCAGCGAGAAAAAGCTTCTTGAATATCATTTCAGTTGTATTGTTTTTATGCGAAGACTGCGCCTTGCGGACACCACAAGGCACGCTGTGATTGTCCGTCAACCACTTATCTTCGTGCAAAGTTATGAAAAATTGAGCGAAAGCATCCAAATGTTTAGAGATTTTAGTAAATTTGCAAACCGTAAACTATCCCCCTACGGTGGCTAAAGGTATTTTAATGGTTGGCCGCCACCCATTTAACAACTCCCCGAGGGTGGCACGGCGGGGGATGGGAAAGAAGAGAGAGAATATGTACATGTTAGACAAATTTCGCTACTGCCCCGTCTGTGGCAGCAAGCATTTCGAAGAGAGCACGGCAAAAAGCAAACGCTGCCGCAATTGTGGGTTTGAGTATTTCCTCAACGCCAGTAGTGCCACGGCAGCCTTCATCCTCAACGCACGCGGCGAGCTGCTCGTGGAGCGGCGCAAGGAAGAGCCCGGACGGGGCACGCTCGACCTGCCTGGCGGCTTCTGCGACACAGGCGAGACGCTGGAGGAAGGCATGGTGCGCGAGGTACTGGAGGAGACCGGACTGACGCTGACGGAGGAGCCGCAGTATCTCTTTTCCATCCCCAATGTCTATCGCTATGGCGGATCGGAGATTCCGACGCTGGACGCCTTCTTCCTCTTCCGCGTGGCCGACGGCCTGGAAACCAAGGCGGGCGATGATGCGGCAGAACTGATGTGGATCGCCCTGGCCGACATCCATACCGAAGAGTTTGGCCTGAGATCCATCCGGCGCGCGCTCCACCGATTCCTGGAGGCACACGCGGCGGGTAAACTTTGAAGCGTCGCTGCGCCATGATCCATCGACAAGGACTATCCAGCCGCCTCTTCGGCCTCGTGGCCGAACCGTTGCGGCGCAACACGAGTTTCTTCGTGTTTATGTATGTGCTCGGCGTGGTCGTCAGCGTGGTAGAACTACCCGACAAACCCGACGCCAAGCTCTATGACAACCTGTGGCCGGAGCTGCTGCTCGATCTCTATGTGGTCTGCGCCATGCTGGCCCTGCTGCCCCAGCGTCTGCGGAGATGGGTGCGGGGCGTGGTCTGCGCAACGGCCTATGTGGTCGCCATCGCCGACGTGTTCTGCTTCTGGAAATTTGGATCGGCCCTCACCCCCACGATGCTCCTGCTTGTCGGGGAGACCAACGGCAACGAGGCAAGCGAGTTTCTCTCAACTTACATCAACGCCTCGGTGATACTATCCCCCGTGGGCTGGCTGCTGCTGATTGCCGTCCTACAGCTTGCCACAGCCCTGCTCCTGCCCCGCCTACGAAAGCGGAAGGTGGGCGGACTGATCCTGCCTGCCGGGATGACGAGACAGGCGCGTCCCTGGCTGGAGGCCCTCCTGCTGGGACTGATCGTCGGGAGTATCATCACGTCGTGGCACAACAAGCGCGAGATGGTGGTCATGTTCTCGCAGCCGAACATCGGAGGTATAGAGCATGAACTGACGCGCAACGACTGCGCACAGTTCTACCAGCCCATCTACCGGCTGGCCTTCAGCATCTTCTCCAACGAACTGGCCTCGCAGCAGGTGGAAAAACTGATCGAGGCAAAGGACCGGGTGCGCATCGAGGGGTGTTCCTACCGCGTGCCCAATATCGTACTGATCATCGGCGAGAGCTTTGGCAAGCACCACTCGCAGCAGTATGGCTACTTCATGCCCACGACGCCACGGCAGGTGGAATGGGAGAAGACGGGGCAACTGGTGGCCTTCAGCGATGTCGTGGCTCCGTGGAACCTGACGAGCTTCGTCTTCAAGAATCTCTTCTCGATGCACGTCGTCGGGGAGAAGGGGGAGTGGTGCGACTATCCGCTCTTCCCCGAACTGTTTCGCAAGGCGGGCTACCACACGAGTTTCATCACGAACCAGTTTCTCCCCAAGGCCAAGGAGGCGGTCTATGACTTCAGCGGAGGCTTCTTCCTGAACCACCCGGAGCTCTCGGAGGCAATGTTTGACACGCGCAACACGAAGACTTTCACCTACGACGAGGGGCTGCTCTCGGAGTATGACGAGCACCTGAAGAAGGCCAACACGGCCCACAACCTCATCCTCTTCCACCTCATGGGGCAGCACGTCAACTACCGCCAGCGCTACCCGAAGGGACGGGGACAGTTTCGTGCCGACGACTACAAGGATCGACGACCCGAGCTCAACCACTACCAACGGCGCGTCTTGTCGGAGTATGACAACGCCACGCTCTACAACGACAGCATCGTCGATCAGATCGTACGACGCTTTGCCAACGAGGATGCGATCGTGATCTACGTCCCCGACCATGGCGAGGAGTGTTTCGAGGGATCACGGGGCTTCATCTGCCGCAACCATAGCGCAGCCATCGACTACGACTTGGCGCACTACGAGTTTGAGGTGCCGTTCTGGATCTGGTGCTCGAAGTCGATGATTGCCAAGCATCCTGACCTCTACCAGGAGATTCGCGCGGCGAAAGACCGACGGCTGATGACCGACGCGCTACCCCACACGCTGCTCTACCTGGCCGGCATCAAGGCACCCGACTACCACGAGGCGTACAACGTGCTGTCGCCGAAGTATCAGGAGCGGCGCCCACGCATCTTGAAGAACCAGGCCGACTATGATCGGCTGAGAAGTAAAAAGTGAGAAATAAAGCGAGAAGAAAGAAACAATGAACAAGTCACCCATCAGAGCCGACCGAGGACTGCTGAGCCGAAGCGAGTGTCATGCGCTACGAGGCCTGGCGATCCTCGGCATCTTCCTCCACAACTACTGCCATTGGCTCGGCCCGGCGGTGAAGGAGAACGAATACCAGTTCTTCCGCAGTCATGTGGAGGGACTACGCCATGCGCTGGGATGCCCCGACACATGGCTCCCCGTGCACCTGATCTCCTTCTTCGGCCACTATGGCGTGCCGGTATTCCTCTTTCTGAGCGCCTATGGACTGACGATGAAATATGAGCGGACGCGGCGGCGGTATGACGATCCGCAGCCCAGGGACGCAAGTCCAGCGGCCTTCGTGCGATTTCATTTCCTCAAACTCTTCCGCATGATGATCGTCGGCTTCGTGGCCTTCACGATGCTCGATGCCATCACGCCTGGGTCCCACACCTACCACTTGATGGACATCGTGACGCAGATGGGGATGTTCAACAATCTCCTGCCTACTCCCGACCGCATCATCTGGCCAGGACCCTACTGGTTTTTCGGACTGATGCTGCAGCTCTACATCGTCTATCGGCTGCTGCTCTTCCGTCGCCATTGGACTGTCACGGTAGGACTGATGGTCGTCTGCACGGTCATCCAGATGGCATGTGATCCGGAGAGCGAAGCGCTCAACCGCTGGCGATACAACTTCGTCGGAGGGATGCTGCCTTTCGGCGCAGGACTGCTCTACGCACGCTACGCCACGGGACTGCTCTCATGGCGCGACGGTGTGGGCCATGCGCGCTTCGACACGCTCAACCTGATGGTCTCCGTGGTGCTCATCTTCCTACTGAGTTTCAACTACTGGACATGGTACCTCGTGCCTCTCTGTGTCTGCTCGGCCTCCATCGCCTGCGTACGCCTCGTCGGCGAGACGCCATGGCTCGACGGGGTCGGCAGGATACTGGTGTGGACGGGGACGCTGAGCGCGGCACTCTTCGTCTGCCACCCCATCACGCGCAAGATCTTCATACCCATCTCACATCATGGCGACGTCTATGCCGGACTGCTGCTCTATGTCATCGCCTCGCTCTGCCTGGCATGGCTCGTGGGCCTACTGATGGAAAAGATACCCAGTCCCACCCTGAAAAAGCCACAAGAAGCATGAGAATCAAGGACATCGAACTGGCCAATATCTCCCGATACCGAGGAGAACTGATGGGCATGGCCATGCTGTTTGTCGTGCTCTTCCACGTGGGTCTGCCCCGCGAGGACGCCTTCTTCGGACTGCGCCGTATCGGCAATATCGGCGTGGATATGTTTCTGTTTCTCAGCGGCGTGGGACTCTGGTTCTCATGGACGAAGGGACAACAGGCGGGACGCTTTCTCCTGCGACGCCTCGTGCGCATCTATCCAGCATGGCTCGTGGCGGCATGCGCATTCTACATTCCCGACTTCATTCACCATGGGGGCCACAGCACGAGCCTCATAGACCTCATCGGCGACATCGCCATCAACTGGGACTTCTGGCTCCACGACGAACTGACCTTCTGGTATATCCCCGCCACGATGATGCTCTACCTCTTCACGCCAGCCTATCTGAGCCTCATCATCCGACACCCCATCTACCGCTGGCTACCCATCGTGATGATCATGTGGTGCATCCTCGTGCAGTATGTCACCCCCATCCATCAGGCGGTGGGCCACCTGGAGATCTTCTGGAGTCGCGTGCCCATCTACTTCATCGGCCTCAACGCTGGCAAGGCGGTGCAGGAGAAGCAGACGCTGGACGGCACCTCCATCTGGATGATACTGATCATGTTTGGCATGGCCTTTGCGTCGAGCGTGTTTCTGGAGCAGGTGCGCCATGGCGAGTTTCCCATCTTCCTGGAGCGGATGCTCTACATCCCGCTCACGGTAACGTCGATCCTGCTGCTCAACCGGGTGTTCCGACGCACGCCCAAGGCGTTCAACGGAGCCTGCCGCTTTGTGGGGGCACTCTCCCTGGAGGCATATCTCATCCACGACCACTTCGTGATGACCTACATCGAGCGACTGCACCTCGGCTACTGGCCGACATTTCTTATCACCATCGCCATCACCTTGCCTGTGGCCTGGGCGCTCCACACGATCCTGGCCCGCATGACGAAACCCATAGAAAAGCGAATCCAATGACTCACGAGACCATCAACAAGCCCACCCGGCAACACGGCGGACACCCCGTCGTGAGACTGATCCGCCCAAAACAATGGATCAAGAACCTTATCGTGCTGCTCCCCATCTTCTTCGGAGGCGCACTCCTGCAGCCAGAGCCCATGACGAGCGGACTGATTACGGCATTGTCCTTCAGTTTCGCCGCATCGTCCATCTACTGCCTCAACGACCTCATCGACGTGGAGGACGACCGACGCCACCCCGTGAAGTGTGCGCGGCCCATCGCGTCGGGACAGGTGAGCGTACGCAAGGCGTGGGGACTCATGGGACTGATGTTTGTACTGGCGATGGCTGTACTCCTCCTACTGCCGGAAAACCGCTGGGAAACGGGAGGCGTGATCGTCTTCTACTGGTTACTCAACATCGCCTACTGCATGCGGCTGAAGCAGTATGCCATTATCGACGTGTGCATCGTCGCCTTCGGATTCGTACTGCGCCTGCTGGCGGGAGGACTGGCCTCGGGCATCTTCCTGAGCAAGTGGATCGTGCTCATGACCTTCTTGCTCATGCTCTTCCTCTCCTTTGCCAAGAGACGCGACGACGTGGTGAGGATGAACGAGACGGGAGAGGCACCACGAAAGAACACCATCCGCTACAACCTCACGTTTATCAACCAGGCCATCACCATCACGGCCTCCGTGACCTTGGTCTGCTACATCATGTACACCGTCAGCCCGGAGGTGGTCAGCCACTATCAGTCGGACTATCTCTACCTGACGAGCATCTTCGTCATCCTCGGACTGCTACGCTACATCCAGCTGACGGTGGTGGACAAGCGGAGTGGCGACCCGACGAAAGTGATACTCCGCGACCGCTTCACGCAACTGATCGTGGCGGCATGGGGCGTGGCCTTCCTCGTCATGATCTATGTCATATAGCCGTGGACAGAAGAACTGTCTGCGGTCAATTTATCCATTATAAAATAAAGTTTGCTTATTCACCATCTAACAAGGCCTGTATATTGCTAAGATAAGGTCTATGTATTATATAAGGTAAGGACGAGATGAAAATCTACGCTTTCGACTTCGACGGAACGCTGACACGACGCGACACGTTCATCGAGTTTATCCGCTATGTCTTCGGCACACGCCGTATGCTGGCGGGCATCCTGCGCTTCGCTCCCATCCTCGTATTGATGAAGTTGGGACGCTACCCCAACTGGAAGGCGAAGCAACGGGTCTTCTCCTGGTTCTTCAAGGGGATGGAGATCGACAAATTTGACGACCTTTGCACGCGCTTTGCTCACGACTGCCAGTCGGTCCGACGCGACGACGGCTTTGCCATCATCCGCCGTGCCCTCAACGAGGGCCATCAGGTGACCATCATCAGCGCGAGCATAGAAAACTGGGTGCGACCTTTCTTCGCCGAGTTTGGCGACCGAGTGGTCGTCTCCTGCACGAAGATCGACGTGCGCGAGGAACGGGTGACAGGACAGTTTCTCACTATGAACTGCTATGGGGCGGAAAAGCCCAAGCGGCTACTCCAGACTTTTCCGCTGCGGGAGACCTACCGCCTCGTGGCCTTCGGAGACAGCAGGGGTGACAAGGAACTGATAGAGGCTTCCGACACAGGCTATTTTCGCACTTCCAGCGGACAACTCCATTGTCAGCGAGGGGAGAAGGACCCCATCGTGGAGGAGGTGGAGCGCGACTTCCCCCGTAGCCAGCCCACCTCAACCAAGATTATCGGCAACAAGACGCTGGACGAGATCATCCGCTTCGGAATCGTCGGCGTGGCTGCCACACTACTTCAGTATGGCTGCTACCTGCTATTTCTACTTTGGCTGATGCCCGCCCTGGCCAACACGCTGGCCTACCTCGTGAGCTTCGCCTTCAACTACATCGCCTCCACCCGCTTCACCTTCCGTGTGAAGGCGACTACGAAGCGGGGCATGGGCTTCGCGCTCTCCCACCTGGTGAACTACACGATGCAGACGCTGCTGCTGCAGGTCTTCCTCTTTGTCGGCATGCCGAAGCAATGGGCGCTCATCCCTGTCTTCTGCATCTGTGTGCCAGTCAACTTCCTACTGGTCCGGTTCTTCCTGCGAAAGTAGGTGACAGAGTCTCAGAAATGCGAAGACTTATCGAGCAAACATAGGACTATAAAACAGCAGGCTTGCCTCACGCTCAAAACGATTCACAACCAATGGAACATCCATTAATAGACAAGAAACGACGATTTTCATTCATCCTCATCACTTCGCTCTTTGCGCTATGGGGATTTGCCAATGATATCACCAACCCGATGGTGGCGGCTTTTCAGACACTTCTGGAACTGTCGGCTGCCAAGGCTTCGCTTATCCAGTTTGCCTTCTACGGCGGCTACGCGACCATGGCGATTCCTGCAGCCTTGTTTATCCGGAAGTACAGTTACAAGCGGGGCATCCAACTGGGCCTACTCCTCTACGCCTGTGGGGCCTTCCTCTTCATCCCTGCAGCAGCCTACCAGGAGTTCTCATTCTTCTGCTTGTCGCTCTATATCCTCACCTTTGGGCTCGCCTTTCTGGAGACGACGGCCAACCCCTTCATCCTCTCGCTCGGTAGCAAGGCGACCTCGACACGCCGTCTCAACCTCGCACAGGCCTTCAATCCCATCGGATCGCTCTGTGGCATGGCTATCGCGTCGCTCATCGTACTGCCCCAGTTGATCTCGGATCAACGGGATGCAGCGGGTGCCATCCTCTACCCCACCCTCTCAGCAACAGAGAAGGCTGCCATCCGTCTTCATGACATCGCCATCATCCGCGACCCCTATGTAGCCTTGGGGCTGGTGGTGGTAGCGATCCTCGTGGTGGTGACGGTCGTCAAGATGCCAGACGTGGCGGAGCAGAAAACGAAACTCGACGTGAAGGCGACACTTAGACGGCTATGGAAGAACCGTTTGTACCGTCAAGGGGTGGTGACACAAGTGTTTTATGTAGCGGCTCAAATTATGGTGTGGACCTTCATCATCCAGTATGCAGACCATCTGGGTATCGACAAGGCCACGGCGCAGATGTATAACATCGTCGCCATGTCGCTCTCGCTGACGGGCCGGTTTGTGGGTACTTGGCTGATGAAATACGTCAGTTCGCGCAAGTTGCTCACCCTCTTCGCCATCGGCGCATCAATCTGTACCCTTGGCACCATCCTGCTGGTCAACATAGCGGGACTCTACTGTCTGGTGGCCATCTCGGCATTTATGTCCATCATGTTCCCATCCATCTACGGCATTGCCTTGGAAGACGTGGAGGAGCGCGACACCACTCTCGGCGCAGCCTTTCTGGTGGAGGCCATTGTCGGTGGCAGCATCCTCCCACCTCTGCAAGGATGGATCATCGACCAAGGAGTCGTGTTCGGTCTCCCTGCCGTCAACTTCTCCTTCGTTCTCCCACTCTTCTGCTTCATCCTCATCTTCTTCTACGGACGGCGCGCCATGCGCAGCCAATGTAGGAGCGTGGAATAAGGAGGCGTTGAGAACAACAATGTAGGAAGACCTCTCAGCAACCCAAAAGCAGCAAGATAATATGAAGGACGGCGCATAGATCGCGTGATAAAGACTGACAACAAGACGGCGGGCAACAGAAAGGGATTAACACCTTTCTGTTGCCCGCCGCTGTATCGGGACAGTCTCTCGGAAAGACTGCTTACCGTGGCTGAAACCTGAGGCTTATGCCAGCGTCAGCTCTACGACGTAGTCGTCGCCAGACGGCTGCTCGGGGAGGCTGAGAACATAGCCATTGGCAACGGCCTTAAACTCGACCTTCTTTCCGTTGATGAAGACCTTGGCAGCCTTCACCTTGCGGTCGCCTGTGGGGACGAAGAGGGCCTTGTCCTGCAGAGAGAGGATGTGGATGAAGAGGCGGTTGCCCTTCTGCGTGCTCACACCCCAGTCGTGCGGGGCTACGAGGCCACCACGCGTACCATAGATGGTGTCGCCATACTTGCCGAGGAACTGTCCGATATACTGCAGGCGCTCGACAGCCTCGATGGGAAGCTGACCATCAGGACGCGGACCGACATTGAGCAGGAGGTTGCAGTTCTTGCCTGCTGCACGCACCAGCTCACGGACGAGGGTCTCCTTCGACTTATAGTTCTTGTCCGTGATGCTATAGCCCCAAGTGTAGTTCATCGTCAGGCAGGTCTCCAGCGGGAGCTGGCTGACATCCTGTCCACTCAGACCGTAGGTATTCTCACCGGGGAGGTCCTGCTCGAAGATCTGGATGTCCTCACCAGGATAGGGCTTGCCATGGTGGTTGTTGGCAACGATACACTGGGGCTGGAGCTGATGGATCATGGCATACTGCTCATCGAGCTCCCAGTTGAACGGGGTCTTGTCCTCGTCATGGTCCCACCATCCGTCGAACCAGATACAATCGACACGACCGTAGTTGGTGAGTAATTCGCGGAGCTGGTTGTTCATGAAGGTATAATAGCTACGCCAGTTCTGCTTATCCGTAGGACGGCCGAGCTTCTTGCCCGTGCGGCCGAGCGGATAGTCGAGGCGATGCCAGTCGAGGTGGCTGTAGTAGAGGTGGAGGCTCAGGCCGCCATTGTGGCAAGCGTCGGCCAGTTCCTTCAGGATGTCGCGCTTGAAGGGAGTGCCATCAACGATATTGTAAGTGTTCTGGGCGGTATGCCACATGGAGAAACCGTCGTGGTGACGGGTGGTGAAGGTGATATACTTGGCACCCGCCTCACGGAACGTGCGCACCCACTCGTCGGCATTGAAGCGAGACGGATAGAAACCGTCGGCCAAATGCGGATACTCCTGGTAGTTGATACTCTTGTTGTTCATCACCCACTCGCCGTCGCCGAGCATGGAGTAGATACCCCAGTGGATGAAAATACCAAACTTGAAGTCCTGGAATTCCTTTTGGCTCTCCTTGATCTGCTCCGAAGGCTGATACTGCGCCATCGTCGTCATGCTCACGAGCAACGCCAAAATCGAAAAGATAGTCTTCTTCATCGTGTTGATTGCTTTGAAAGTTTTTATTTACGAATTGTCTTTAGCATTGTTATTTCAGGTGGTAAAGTTACGATAATAATCCCGAATGGACAAAATTCACACGGTATTTCTTCCCGCTTCGGCCAAAAAGCCGTATTTTTGCAGTAGCTGAAACCATCATTTACAAAATATGAGATACACAACGTACTATTGCCGACGGGTTATAGCCCTTCTGGCAATGTTTCTTCCGCTGACCTCTCATGCACAGATATCACTTGTCGAGCGAGGCAAGCCAGCGGCACAAATCGTACTGACGGACACGACCCATGCTGCTCGCCGGGCTGCCGAGGTGATGAACTATTTCGTCGAGAAACTGACTGGGACGACGCTGTCCGTAGGACTTCGGGCAGAGAAAAAGCTCAGACAGATCATCTTCATCGGCGGCAAGACGGACCAGGCGGGTGAGGACGGATTCCAAATCAGTTGCCACAACGGCACCATGCGCATCCTGTCGGGAGGCGACAAGGGGGCTATCCTCGGAGTGGCGCACCTGCTGGAACGCTATTGTGGCATCAACTACCTGGGAAGGGACGCCTGGACGGTGAACCATGTACAGGGCTACAAGGTCCAGAAGGTGGGCGACCTACAGTTGCCCGCCATCGAATGGGCGGAAACTCCGGCCTTCCGCTACAGACAGTCGGTAAGCTATAGCGAGCGCGACCCGCTGTTTGTCGATTGGTATGGAATGGAACGTCCCAACCAGATGTTCATGGACAACCTGTGGGTACACACTTTCGACAAGATTCTCCCAAGCCGCGTCTATGGGAAGGCGCATCCGGAATGGTATGCCCTCATCAATGGCAGACGCCAGCCAGGATCTCACAGCCAGTGGTGTCTGACCAATGAGCAACTGTTTGTGCAGGTCTGCCACAACCTCGACAGTATCTTCGCCCGCAACCCGGGCATGAAAATGATCTCCATCAGTCAGAACGACGGCAACTTTACCAATTGTCATTGCGAGAAATGCACGGAGGTGGAGACGGAGGAAGGTTCTGCCAGCGGCCCTATCATACGATTTCTCAACCGCCTGGCCTCGCGCTACCCTGACAAGGAGTTCTCTACCCTCGCCTACCTCTATAGTATGCAACCGCCAAGACTGGTCAAACCGCTTCCCAACGTCAACATCATGCTCTGCAGCATTGACGCCAAGCGCGAGGTGCCTCTGACGGACAACGAGAGCGGACGCGACTTTGTAAGGGCCCTGGAGGGATGGAGTCGCATCTCCAACAACATCTTCGTCTGGGACTATGGCATCAACTTCGACAATATGGTAGCACCATTCCCCAACTTCCATGTCTTGGCACCCAACATCCAACTCTTCCACCGCAACCACGCCAACATGCTGTTTGAGCAGGTGAACGGCTACGAGGGAGCAGACTTCGCCGAACTGCGTGCTTACATGATTGCCAAACTGATGTGGAATCCCTATCAGGACGCCGACTCGCTCATGCGCGTCTTCCTCACGGACTATTATGGCGAGGAGGCAGGCACCGAACTCTACTCTTATCGGAAGATCATGGAGGGTGCGCTGCTGAGCAGTCATGTGCCACTATGGATCTACGACTCGCCCATCACCCACAAGGACGGAATGCTCTCCGACGACCTGATGCACACCTACGCCCGACTCTTCGACAAAGCAGAGGCGGCAGTCCGTGGCGATAGCATCTTGCTCCAGCGAGTGCAGATCAGTCGGCTGCCACTGCAATATGCCGAACTGGAGATAGCGCGCACCAAGGGCATTGAGGACGAGAAGGGTGTGGAGGCAAAGGTGAAATGCTTTCGCGAACGATCCGTACGTTTCGGTGTGGAGTCGCTCAACGAGCGCGGCAATGCACCTGCCGACTATTGCGACTTGTATCTGAAGCGCTTCCTCCCCTCGCGTGTCGTCACCCAAGCGAAGGGCGCTACGGTGGTCTTCAACACCGCTCCCCACGACCGCTATCAAGAAATGGCTTCCACCGCCCTTACCGATGGTATCTTCGGCGGATCGAGCTTCGTGGAGGGATGGGTAGGATGGGAAGGGACCGATCCCGACTTCACCCTCGACCTCGGCAGGGAGACCAGCATCTCTGCCATAAGCACCGACTTCCTCCACCAGTTGGGCGCCTGGGTACTTCTACCTAAGGAGGTACGCTATGAAGTAAGCACAGATGGCAAGGCGTTCCAACCCTTTGGCGGACCCTTGGTGATGAAGGAAGACCGCGACATCGCCGTCAAGTTTGTCGAAGGCAAGGTCAGCGTGGCACAACCTGTCTCTACACGTTTCATCCGCGTGCGCATCAAGGCCACGGGAATGTGCCCCGACTGGCACTACGGCGTCGGCTATCCTGCCTGGTGCTTCATCGACGAAGTGCGGGTGGAATAAATGCCAATGAATACCTAAATAAATATCAAACGGGCTTGCAAGCCTTCGGACACCTGGGTGTCACGCGGCTTGCAAGCCCGTTTGGCTAAAAGACCTGAAGAGGATTACTGTGCGTTGAAGGCTGCCAGAATCTTCTCGGCAGTAGCCTTCATCTCCTCCTCGCTCAACTGGACGTGGCGATGGAAATCGACATCGCCCTCGGAGTTGATGGGCAGAAGATGGATGTGGGCATGGGGCACTTCGAGGCCGAGCACCACCTGGGCCACCTTCTTGCAGGGGAAGGCTGTGCGGATGGCTTTGGCGACACGCTTGGCGAAGACCTCAAACTCGGCCAGCTCGCCGTCCTCCATGTCGAAGATGTAATCCACTTCCCGACGAGGGATGACCAACGTATGGGCCTGGACGACGGGGTTGATGTCGAGGAAAGCATAAAACTTTTCGCTTTCCGCACACTTGTAGCTGGGAATCTCACCAGCAGCAATCTTGCTGAAAATATCCATAATCGTAATTATTCGAGGGTGATCTTGTCTATGCGCAACTTGATCGTACCACGCGGAATGGCAATTTCCACCACATCGCCGACCTTCTTGTTGAGCAAGCCTTGCGCGATCGGAGTCTTGATGGAGATCTTGCCCACCTTGATGTTGGCCTCGTTCTCGCTGACGATGGTGTAGCGCATCTTCATGTTGTTGGCCATGTTGGTCATCTCCACGGTCGAAAGGATCTGCACCGCCTCTGTGCTGAGACGTGAGGTGTCGATAACCTTCGCCTCGGCGATAGCCAACTTCAGCTGGTTGATCTTTGTCTCCAAGTGGGCCTGTGCCTCCTTGGCAGCATCATACTCCGCATTCTCACTCAAATCGCCCTTGTCGCGCGCCTCGGCGATGGCTGCCGAAGCCTTCGGGCGCTCTACCGTCTCCAACTGTTGGAGCTGGGCTACCATTTCATCGTAGCCCTTCTGTGACATATAAGCCATAATTTATTCTGCTTTTTAGATTTTTTCGTTTGTTTCAAACTACACAAAAAACGAGAATCCCGACATGTTCATCATGCCGGAATTCCTGTTTCCTCTGTACTCTATTTTTACTATGCGCTGCAAAGTTATCCTTTTTTTTCCGAACGGGGAAATTTTCTGCTCAAAAGTTTGCTCATGTAGATAGAATTTAATAATTTTGTCCCCAATGTTTAATAGAAAACCATGAATATGAGAACTAACAAAAGAGCCATTTTAACTCTGACGTTAAGCCTTTTGGCACTACTATGTTTTGCCCAAGGGAATCCCGTCAAATTTAAGGCGAGTAAGAAACAAGTGTCGGACACCGAGGTACAGGTGATGTTCACCATGTCCATCAGTAAAGGCTGGCACGTCTATTCCACCGGACTTCCTGCGGATGGTCCGGTCTCTGCGACCTTACACACAGATAAGGCCGAGGGTGTGAAACCCATTGGTGGGTTGCAGCACATTGGACGCGAGATTAGCGAGATGGATCCCATCTTTGGCATAAAGCTTCGCTATTTCGAGAACAACGTCACTTTCGTACAGAAATACAAGATTACAGGCAAGACCTACAACGTCAAGGGCTACCTGGAGTTTGGCGCATGCAACGACGAGATGTGTATGCCGCCGACGTCCGTGGAGTTCAACTATAGTGGTGAAGGTCCCAAGGACGCACCTGCCCCCACTGAGGACAAAGCTGCCGAAGAGGAGGCCAAGACGGATGTTGCCGCTGCTGGCGACTCTGCCAAGGCTGCTGCTGGCGACTCTACCGCCACTGCCGTCAAGGCTGACACGGGCACCGCTGGCGTGGGTTCAGACCTTTGGACACCGGTCATCAAGGAGCTGAAGGCTTTTGAGGACGGTCAGAGCACCAAGAACAAGTCGGTTTGGTACATCTTCCTGATGGGTATCGTCGGTGGTTTCGTAGCCCTGCTCACGCCGTGCGTATGGCCGATTATCCCGATGACGGTGAGCTTCTTCCTGAAGCGTTCCAAGGACAGCAAGAGCAAGGGTATCCGCGACGCTGCCACCTATGGTATCTCTATCATCGTCATCTACATGGCCCTTGCGCTCATTGTGACGGCACTCCTTGGCCCACAGCGCCTCAACGAGTTGGCTACCAATGCGCCGTTCAATATCTTCTTCTTCCTCCTGCTGGTTGTCTTCGCTTTCAGCTTCTTCGGATGGTTTGAGTTGCAGCTGCCCTCATCATGGGGTAACGCCGTCGATACGAAGGCTTCCACCACTACAGGACTTCTCTCCATCGCCCTGATGGCCTTCACCCTCTGCCTCGTCAGCTTCTCCTGCACGGCCCCGATTATCGGTCTGCTGCTTGTGGAGGCCGCTACGAGTGGCGACTGGGTGGCTCCGACAGTAGGTATGTTCGGCTTCGCCCTCGCTTTGGCCCTGCCGTTCTCACTCTTCGCCATGTTCCCGACCTGGCTGCAGAAGGCTCCGAAGTCGGGTTCTTGGATGAACATGATCAAGGTGGTGCTGGGCTTCGTCGAGTTGGCCTTCTCTCTGAAGTTCCTCTCCGTGGCCGACCTCGCCTACGGTTGGGGCATCCTCGACCGCGAGACGTTCCTCGCCCTGTGGATCATGATCTTCGCCTTCATGGGCTTCTACCTCATCGGCTGGCTCAAGTTCCCGCACGATGACCAGGAGCAGAAGGCTATGCCGGTGCCCTGCATCATGATGGGTCTCTGCTCTTTGGCCTTCGCCGTCTATATGGTGCCTGGCCTCTGGGGTGCTCCCTGTAAGGCTGTCAGTGCATTCTCGCCGCCTATGAACACGCAGGACTTCAACCTCAACAAGGCCGAGGAGGTACATCCCGCCTACACGTCTTACGAGGAGGGTATGGCTGCCGCTAAGGCTGCTGGCAAGCCCGTCATGCTCGACTTCACCGGTTTCGGCTGCGTCAACTGCCGCAAGATGGAGTCTGCTGTCTGGACGGACAATGAGGTCTCTGAGCGTCTGACCAAGGACTACGTCCTCATCTCCCTCTTCGTCGATGACAAGACGCCGCTCGACAAGCCGATGGAGGTGAAGAACCCGGATGGTACGACCCGCACGCTGCGCACCGTTGGTGACAAGTGGTCTTACCTGGAGCAGACGAAGTTTGGCTACCTCGCACAGCCGTTCCACGTGACGGTCGATAACGAGGGTAAGCCGCTCTCTGGTAGCTTCGTCTATAAGGAGGACATCCCGGGCTACATCAAGTTCCTCGACAAGGGTCTTGAGAACTACAAGAAGTAACATAATCTGATCGCCCTTTGGTGATCCCATCAATAGGAAAGGCCGTCGCCACATGCTGACTTCAGCAACGGGCGGCGGCCTTTCTTTTTTCCAATGGAGCAGATATAGCAACGCCCCCACAGTCTTTGATTGACCGTGGGGGCGTATCATGTCCGATGATTTGGAGTTAGGTCGTTATTAGGCCATAGGACTGAATTCATCCTTGGTTACGCCACAGATGGGGCAAGTCCAATCGGCAGGAATACTTTCGAACGGCGTGCCTGGAGCTATACCACTATCAGGATCGCCTTGTGCGGGGTCATAGACGTAGCCGCAAACGTCACATACATACTTTTTCATAATGTCTTTGTTTTCGTTATCAATCGTTTATTGTTCTCTTTACGGTTGCAAAGATAAGCATCCTTTTTGAGACCACAAAAGAAAAGATGTTAAACTTTGTATTTATTACAACATTTATTATCTTGACCGTTTGGAAGCCTTACTCCCCATAGAAGGTTTATTCTCTTAACCAAGAGATGGCGTGGGAGTGATGAAATGAAAGAGACGACATGAGACCGATGGCGTGGAAGAGATGCGTGGGAGAGATGGTATAAGAACGATCAAGGGAACAACGTCAACAGAGCTAAAGTCCGACGTTGTTCCCTTGATGTTTAATGAAGTTGGATTGTCTGAGGCCGCTTATTGTGTGGCCAGATAGCTATTTCTCTATCAGGCAGACGGCATAGGCCGAGATACCCTCCTTGCGGCCTGTAAAGCCGAGACGCTCGGTGGTCGTCGCCTTGATGGAGACACAGTCCGGATCGCAGCCAATGACGGCGGCAAGGCAGTCGCGCATGGCGTCGATATGAGGACTGAGCTTCGGTCTTTCGGCACACACTGTCGCGTCGATATTGCCCAAATGGTAACCCTTCTCTGCGAGGAGGGCAACCGTGTCACGGAGGATAATCTTAGAATCCATATCTTTCGTAGCCTCCGACGTATCGGGGAAGTGATAGCCGATATCGCGCATATTGGAAGCACCAAGCATCGCGTCACAGATGGCGTGTATCAGCACGTCTGCATCGCTATGGCCGTCGAGACCACGGTCGTGGGCTATCTTGACACCTCCCAGCCAGAGGTCGCGCCCCTCCACCAATCGGTGGACATCATATCCAAATCCTACCCGTATCATTATCTGCGTCTGAACAAGTCCTTGACACCATCGAGGTCGAACGAGAGCGAGAAGCGGAGCGTCTGGTCGAGCGGATTGCTCTTGGCCGTAGCGATGACATAGCCAGCATCGAGCGAGAAGACGTTCATACGGAAGCCCGCACCAACGGTGAAATACTTACGATTACCCTTGTTCTCACTCTCATGGTGGTAGCCAGCACGAAGGGAGAACTTATCATTATAGACATACTCTGCACCAACACTCCATTGTATCTCCTGCAGTTCCTCCTTGAAGCCACCCGGCGCATCGCCGAAACTCTTGAAGATGCCGCTGATGGAAGAGAGGTCGTAGTAGTCGGTCTGCAAGCGCTGCTCATACTGCTCGTCGGTCTCGTTGTCCTCACGCTGCGGATAGGTAGGGACAAGCAACTTGTTGGCATCGGCAGCTATGGTGAAGCGGTTGTACTCGTCGATAGGGATCATGAGAGACGCACCCAGTCGCATGTTTGTCGGGATAAACTCCGAACGGTTGTCGCCACCAAAGGTGATCTTCGAACCGATGTTGGAGATGTTGAGGCCCAATCCGAGCTGACACTCGCGGCTTCCGAGATTGACATAGTTCTGATAGTAGCAAGCGATATCAGCAGCGAAAGCCGATCCTGGCGACGTGTCCTCAGTGTAGTCGTAGATCAGGTCGGAATAGATGAAGCGCACGGCCGCACCCAGGGAGAACGTCTCGGAGAGCATCAGCGAGTAGCCTACATCAACGGACATCTCATAGGGATTGATGGTCATGTCGCCCGTGTTGTCCAAACTCGAACTGATCTGCAGCTCACCAAGGGAGAAGTAGCGCAGGGAGGCCGATACGGCACTGTAGTCGCCAATGCGGTAGTAGCCCGAGAGGTAGGCCAAGTCCATATCGTTGACCAACTGGCGCAGCCATGGCGTGTAGTTGAGCGAGACGCCAGCCCGCGAGATAGTGAACGGATACTTGGCCGGATTCCAATACTGTGAGGCCACATCAGGGTCGGTAGCAGCTCCGACATCACCCATACCACCGGCGCGAGCGTCCGGGGCAATGGACTGTGAGGTCACGGCGGAGTTGACCGGATTGAACATATCCTTCTTGTCCTGGGCATAGGTCGTGAGCGACAGCGCCGACAAGAGGACGATACCGACATACTTATTTTGACTGTTCATACGCGTATATTTCATTCTGTGTGTATGATTAAAACGCAAATCGTGCTTACTTATTGTTGATGATAATCAGTTTCTTGGCTTTGGAGACCCGCTCGCCGCCATCCGAGCCGATAGAGGCACGGTAGAGATAGACTCCCGTCTGCAGTTTTGCTCCACCATCGGCGCAGAGATCCCAGCGCACTGTATAGGCGCTACCCGTCGAGGTGCCGCTCTCCGTGTGTCGCCACAACTCGCGTCCACTCATATCGAAGACGGAAATCTCAACCTCAACCTCAGCGCCCGTGAAGTTGTGGTTGACGATGAAGGTAGTCTCCGTCGTGGCGGGATTGTTGGTGCAACTGATGCTCTCGATGGAAGGTTTCAGTCCTTTGACGACCTGGAAGTTGAGCACGGCGGTGGAAGCATTGTTCAACATATCCCAGGCACGGAAGCGCAACTGATGCGCGCCCTCGGAGAGTTCAGGCAGCGAATACCAGGTAGAACCGCTGGTATAAGTACCGAAGTCGAAGGTGAAGTTCTCATTGAGGTTGAAAGTCAGGTTCGGGTCTCCATCGATGCAAAGCTGCAAGTCGTGCCCCATACCGCTGCCCGTGGCGTTGATGCCATCCTTGTCCGTGACGTTGGCCACGAAATAGGGCGTGGTATTGACGCTTCCCCCATCAACAAACGAGGGTGTATTGAGGTAGCAGTAGATCGACGGTCCAATACTGTCGTTGCGCACCGTCTCCGACCCATAGATGAAGAAGCGGTCCTCGGCACCATGGGCCAGTTGCGTATGGTCGTCGCTGACAGCATAGACATTGATGAGTCCGCTACCACTGGCGTAGTTGATATCGAAAGGCACGGCGAAGGTAAACTGGAACTCGCCATTGCGCACACTGTCGGAACCATTGAAGAGCACCTTCTGCCGGTCGTAATACTGGAACGCGGTGTTGGAAGTCTCCTCCTGCTTCTTGCACGTCACCATCTCGCGGGTGTCGCGGACCGTGGCCGTCATCTGACCATTGAAGCCTGCGAGGGTTTCCTCCTGACGCATGACACGCCCCTTGACCCGAGCCACGCTACCCGCTTTGAGGATGATATCCTGCTTGCCTCCCACGGGCAGTCCGTTGATACTATCAATGACCACGTCGAAGGTAGGCAGGTTGAGCGCCAAGGCCGGATCGCCAAGGAGCGAATACTGGAGTTTGTTGAGCGTGCGGTCCTGGCCCGTACTGATAACATCGTTCTTAGCCAGGCGCTGGGCCTCACCCATTGTGGTGGGCTTGCCATTGGTGAAGCTCAACACATGGCGCAGAAAGGCATTGTTGATAAACTTATTGTAATAGGCATAGACCGTGCGCGTCGTGCCCCAGAAGGCCACGGATCCACCCTGCGCGTTGAGCAGGGCGGTCTCGCCGATCGTCTCCTTGCGCGTGTCGAAAGGCATGACATCACAAGAGGCCGTGATCCAAAGCGGCAGGTTCTGATTGGTGAACGTGCGGAAGTCGCTGATGGTAAGTACTGACTCGTGGGAGATCTGATACTCCACACCGTGGCCCGCATAGTCCATGATGAGGGCGCCCGCCTGCTGTTGCTGCTTGAGGAGGCGCGAGACCTCGGGATAGCGATTGCCCGTGGAGGTGCTGACGCGCGTATAGGCGTCCCACATCACCTTCTTGATCTGATAGCCCGGATAGAGCTGGCCGATATATTCCGCCGTGGCATCTACATCGCGCATGTGGAGATTGTTGTTGCCATCGTCACCCATAAACATGATGGTGTTGGCCCAGTCGCCCGCATGGGCGTTGTTGGCATAGGCAATGATCTTATCGACTACGGCCTTGGCTTCCGCCGTTGTGGTGACAGGAATGCGCCCCACGGCCACATCCTCCTTGTCGTTGCGAATCGAAGCGCCACCCTCGCCCTCATCGAGCAGCGTCATCCATCCGTCGTTGACATAGCAGTCGGTCTCAGAGAAGGAATTTTCGCTCTCGTGGGCCAACAGATAGTCGTCGGCGTTGAGCGAGCGACACTCAGGTGTAAGCATACGGCAGTCCCAGACGGCGTCGCCAAAGAGCAGCAGGTGCTTGGGCATCTGGGCCTCGTCGTCTCCTGCCCGGTCGTAGAGCATCTTGAGGTAGCGACGGTAGGCATTGGCGTCGGGTGTGCCACTGGAAAACTCATTGTAGAGCTCATCGGCCGGCACGATATTCACGCGCATCGAGTCGCGGTCGCGATGCATCTGTGCCAAGCGCTCAGCCTGCGGTCGCAACTTCTGGCTCGTCGGGATGATGATGACGAGGTTGGCCTGCGGGTCGGCGTGGTGGTCCTGGTTGGTAATGGCATAGACATACTCGGGCACGGGGAAGGGATCCGTAGCCAGGCGCGGCTGCGGTTTCGGGCGCTCGTAGGCGTAGCTGATGTAGTCCATGCGCACAGGGCCTCCCGAGAGCGTCGTCACCGTGATCGTGTCGGAGGCAGTGCATTCGATTTTATAAGTATTCTCTGCCTCCACGGCGGCATTATACGACGAGAGGCGCAGACTGGCGTTGCCGAGATCCTTTCCGTTGAGGCGATACTGCACCGAAGCGGCAGCACCAGCCGTCACGGCTATGGAGAGGTTGGCCATGCGATTCTCTCCCGCGGGGTGGGAGAAGACATAGGTGCGCGACTTCCCCTGCTCGATCGGATCGTTCTCGAAGAGGTTGCGGCCACCCTGATACCAAGAGAAGTTATCCACCTCGCGAAGCGCATGATAGTCGTCGGCCAAAGGATAGCAGTCGGCGATAAACTGGGCGGAGTCCACCATGAGCGGCGTCTTCCCGTCGGTCTCGGTAAGGAAATAGTAGCCATAGTCTGAGTATGGATTGCGGGTGCGCCGCGTGGCCTCCTTGTTCTCCCAGCTCACGGGACCTTTGGCGTAGAATAAGCGGCGGTCGCCGATCATCGTAGAAGCCACCTCGGGCAAATCGTCGGTGGCGGCAAGATCGCCCTTGTGCAACTCCTCGTTCTGGAGGTTGCCACCATAGCCGAAGATGCGCACGCGGCTCAGGTCGCTAAAGCCCGCCTGCCGCGCCAACTGAGAGGTCAGTTGATAGATGCCCGACTCGGGAACGCGAATCTTCACCCAGCGTCCCTCACGCAGGACGGAGTGCTTCGCATAGATGGCCGCATCCTCCGAGGACGTTAAGTCCCTCTGCGTTTCCGCATGCGACGGTGCCTTCAGCGACGGTTTGGGCTGGGAGGTGACGGCGATCATGAAGGAGACGAGAAACTGCAGGCGCCCCTCACGGCGCACGACGGGACAGAGCGAGAAGTCGAGGCGTCCCTTCTTGCGGTCCACGACGATGTGCTGCTCTATCTCGGGCAGTCGTCCGGGATCTGCCGAGGGGGCCAAGGCGAGGTAGCGGAGCGAGTCGCGCCGCCCCATGTCGAGAAACTCGGGGTAGCGTATTTCGAGCGTGTAGATGCTGTCCGCATAGTGCTTTCCCAAGGGGATGGCATAGCTGAAACGGGGCAACATCGTGTCGATGGCAATGTCGTCAACTGTCAGATTGAAGAATCGCTGTTGTTGCGCCTGGCCCTGCAAGCCGCAGAGGAGGGCGAAGAGCAGCAATATGGAGTGGCGGAATACTTTCATACCATGCTAATATAATATAATTCAAGTTTCGCAAGTTAATAAAATATAACGTAACTACCTAAAACAAAAGG
>OWIN01000056.1_pt1 | contig 69762 bp, 56 predicted proteins | sample 1732771 | NCBI WGS metagenome assembly OWIN01 (sample SAMN05065752, study PRJEB22554) | human gut metagenome | biome: ENVO:2100002; feature: ENVO:00000062; material: ENVO:00002003 | host: Homo sapiens | place: USA | reverse complement strand
TGGCTCTATCCCTTGTCCTCTCCATTTGGGGCAATCTCACCCAATGGCGAGAGCATCAAGATTGGGAGGAGGCAGATTTGAAATATCGTGCTTTGCGAATGGTTCTCCCATCTGAAGACCCCAATATTTGCTACATAGAAAAGAACTTCTCTGTATACCGAGATGAAAATGTAATAGATGCTGTGAGAAATCGTGTCGCAGTTTATGAGGATTCTGTTCGCCGACACCATGAAATGGTAGAATTGTCTGCATATAAGGATTGTGTAGCAAGTGTACTTAAAAAAGAAGTTGAAGAAATCAAAAAGATTATAAGATAAAAAATGGGACCGTGTCAAAAAATATATTTTATATTTGGCACGGTCTTTATTTCTTATTTCATAAAAAATGAAATTGGTAAAGACTTAAAAAAGTTTTGCTGAACAGTTTCCATCTTTTTAAAATAACATTCAGCCATAGTCTTATTATCCAACAACAAATGAATAGCAGTTTGCTCATCAAAATTTATTTCTGGAAAATTTAAAACTTCCATCAACATTTCTTTCTCATCTGTAGTAAAGTTTCGCTTTCTTTTTATAATTTGGAACTTGTTAATAATATGGCTAATTTTGTGATTTGATGCATTATTTAGTATCCAATTAGACAATTCTTCCATTGATTCCAGCAGTTTGAAATTCTTCTGCACCTGTGCATCATATGCAAGCAATGCCATTAACATATCATTTGTTGCTCGATTAAAAATATCTGAATTATAAAGAGCTGCAAATTCATATGATGGAATTAGTTTTGAATAATCAATATTTGTAATTTTTGTAAAATCATCTCTTTGAAAAATAAATGTAAATGGAGAAGTTGCCAACTTATTCCCATTGGAACTCTCATAAGCAAAAACAAGCTTGTCTATGCCTTGAAAGAACTCTTGTATTTTATATTTGCCATTAGGCATTTTTTGAGTCAGCAATAAAAGTGTATACTTGCCAAATGTTGCTGTAGTTATTGTGTCCAAGTCATGATCTTGGACAATAGGTTTGGCATCAACAATGGCTTTTCCTAATAAATCTATACATGCTGCATCTTCGTCACTAAATAAATTAAAATCGACATTATCTGCTATCTGAGTTAAATTAAATAGCATTTTGGCTCTATGCCAGATTTTGTATTCTTGTTCTACCTTTTTTATTTCTGTTTTTGATATATCTTTCAATTGTACTTTATTTTTCCCATAACTTAAAATCTTATATTTAATTAAGTCACGAAGAAATTCTAATTCATGAATATGAGTATCTATTTTGAAATTTTTACTCTCAAATTTTAATTTGTTTACTACATAACTATTGTCTATTTGTGATATTTCGATAGTTAGAAAATTACCTATATTCACAAAGGTTGTTGCTCCATCTAAATACATAAGGTAATCATTGTAATAAACTTTACCATTAATTGATACATCTTCCATAAAATGACTTCCTGCATATAGAGAAAAAGGATGGTCCCCAATTGGATATTCTGTATGTACTGTATTGTCTCCAATCTCTGCATACAGGTAAACAGGCTTACTTATCATCTTTTGTATCGCTTCTTCTTTTGAATCGCAACCAGAAACAGTAATTGTTATTTTATACTTCGATTTTGTAGCTTCTTCAAGCGACAATACTTTTTTGCCAACAAAAGATGTCTGTTTTTTACAATCACGATAAAAATCTCTTAAATCATTTTCTATAGTTAATGTATTTGTACTAAAAGCAAATAATTTTACAGAAACCTTAACTCCTCCTTTGGCATTTTTGATGTATCTTTCTATGTCAATAGGAGCAAGTTTTGCATAATATACAAAATTTCCTTCTTCTGTAATAAATACAACAAAAAATATAACTCCTCCATCTCTCTTATAGGCATTTAAATCTGAAATACGAATAGGATATGAGGGCGTTTTTGAAATTTTCTTTGCGGTTTTGCCTTTTACTTGTGTTGCTATACGTATTGTTGTTTGATTTTTATTTTGTATATAAATAAAACCATCCCAAATAGGTTCTCTATCATTATCTGGAATACACGGATTGAAAATCTCGCTTTGTAAAAAAATATCTTTTACTGCATTTACTGCAATTTGTTCTATTTGTCTACTATTCATATCTTGTTAATTGAGAAAGTTTAAAAAATTGGGCATCATATCTCGTAGTAGGAGAATACTCTTTCTTTGAGGAATGTATGCTCGAAGTATCCATTTCATTAGACATATCAACATCTACCACGACATATATATCTGTTGTATTGACATTCTTGTATATACCAATAGGCAACTCCTCCAAAGATTTCACAAGTCGTGCATTCTTTACACGGAATAGATGCTGAGCAATATCTTTACGAGTATGGAACAACACATATCCAATGGATTGCAAGTTCTCAGCAATTTCTATGCCATCTCTTGTATATTTAATACCGACAGCAAGTTTTCCTGTGGGTAGAAACTTTTGTTTCTTTCCTTCGTAGTTCTCCATCATTACCATCAATACACCATCTTTTGTTGCATTGGTTACAGGTGAGTATCCTTCGGATATAGACTTTTGCAGAACCTTGTCTGGCTGTTCGCCAAGTTTGCAATCTGCTACGAAGAAATATTTCTTCAACTCATTCAGTAGGCGTTCATTCTCAACTTTGTTCTTTTCATTTGTTGTGTCCAATGCTAAAGAATACGTGCCGTCTTCAACAAATGGAGTATAGACTTTGCCAAGCAACTCTTTGAAATGCTTTTTGATGTACTCTTCTCCATTTACATCTGGATGAGCTTTCATCGCATAAAAATCATAGTCATTTTGTAGCCATTCTTGTATTTCTGAGCGGAAACGCTCACGGATTTTTTGCTTCCAATGTTCCTTTTGACCTGCGTTGTTTCGGGCATAGAGCGAAAGGACAAAGAGAAAGTTCACGTCATAATGGAACAGTAACAATGTGTCACGGTCAAACAAGCGATTGTTGAATTGCACTTGCTTATGGCGGTTCTTCTTACGGTCTGTCTTTTCGATACCATCATTTGTGTAACTAAAGTCTTCGTCCATTTTTGCTGATACAAAGAAGTTCGGAATGATATTGTACCCTTCCGTCACATCATCACGGAGTCGAATGCCCGACTTTGTAGTTTTTCCACTATTAAAAATGTCAAGATTCCATTGAATCACATTTCGTGCATAGGTGTATTGCTTATAGATGGATTCAGAACCGAGTTCATGTCCCATCTTATAGTACTTGCTATCACCAATGTAATAGGTCCGCTTATTCTCATTCTCAATCAGACTCTTGGCGGTAAAGAGGTGGTCAACAATCTTTCCATCTTCTTGCTTCTTTTCCATACCATCTGGCAAAGGATTGTCACCAATCAACTCGTCAATAATAGCTTCGAAAACAATATAGAAGTTCTTGACCAACAGATACTCTTTCTGCTCAGTTATTATGAACACTTGCCTTGCTTCATCAAAGAACGCATAGCACAGTTGCCATAATTGTAAAGCCTTGTCAGAGAAATATTTGTATTTGAATTGGCGTAAACGTGTTTTACCAAAGCCATTCAAATAGGTCTCGAATCGCTTTCCTGTTATCAACTGAAACTGACAACATATTTCTTTAGGGAAGCCATAAGTATCCCCAATGTAATTCAAAATAGAGAAGAAGATAACAAGCAACTCTTCGTCAAAGTTGATTTGGCGTTTCTTGTTTACTGGGTTCAAATAGATAGGACTCCCATCTTGCACGATAGCAGTTTGTGTACCAATGGTTCGAGTCCAATTGATCTTGTTCAATCCACAGTGTAAGTTCTTCACAATGAAAAAGAAGAAACTTTGGTTGTCACGGTTGAACTGCAATAATGATAGAAGAATGTCAAGGTATGTATTGCTCTGTCTGCGTTGACCGTTACCCACTTGTGCAATTTGCGAATGATATACGATACTTGTGTCATTGCGCTTATCATTCTTATAAACAACAATGGCACGATAAATCCACACTGCAAACTTATAGACAAAGTTTCTTTCTGTCGCATCAAGTGGATTACTCTCATCCAAGTTGGCAATGGATTCAGGGGTGTATTTCCCAAACACAAGCTCTTTGCCTTCCACATCTTTAAGCAAAACCTTTGGGAGAATGAAGACACAATCCTTCAGTAGAGTATTATAGAAATACCCCACATAATGAACAGATACTTTACCTTCGACATTCTCCAAGGCATCAATGTCATGAAGAATGTCTTTTATATCAGTTACGTTGTATTGATATTCTTCTATCAGTATGCGCATTATTTAACAATTTTCTTGATAGTTATACCCCAATCCTTTTCATTAACCAAGTTCATTAGAGCATCAGCTTTACCATTGCTTCCATATCCATTATGGGCAATATAAAGAAGATTGCCAGAACATTCAACAGCATCAGAACGTTTGCTGTTATCTTTACGGGCATCATATTGTTCCTTTGTCTCAACGAAATGAGGGACAATATTACCTAAAGAAGACCACGTATTGTAAACTTCTTGTGCTGTAATACCTGGATTTAATTTAATGTACTCCTTTATACATTCTATAGCCAACCTGTTTTTTCCATATTCTGCGCCATCGTTTACAGTAAATTTGTCACGATTTCTACTACTTGACTCTGCCGTGTTTCCGTCTTCGTCTTCTATCAACTCATTTTCATCTTCAATAGTTTTTATTGGTTCTATTTTGAGATTTTTCAAAAACAAGGCTATCTTTTCCTCAACGATTTCGGAATTGTTTCCTTCCGATGTATAGAACTTATCGAAAGATAACTTGCTGCCATCTTCATCATTGAAGATTGCATCCCCAAATTCATAGTCCTTGAACACATCATTCCACAGATAAAAGATGACCTTACCGACAAATGTTTTTGCCGATATAACTTCTTCCTGTGCTTTGCAGAAGAAGTAGCCGAGTTTCTTGTCCTCTGAATTTGTAGTAGAACCTATCTTCTCATTTATCCTTTCAAGGAATTGCCACCAATCATAGTTATTATCACCAACCTTTATCACCCAATTTTTCTCAGCATTAGATATTGGCATATAAGTCCAATCCCAACGACGCTTGAAAGCTGAGTCTATTGGGAACAAACTTTGGTCACTTGTATTCATGGTTGCCCATATATAAAGGTTGTTGGGCAAGAGCAGAATGTCTCCATTCAATACTTGTGTCACAATGTCCTCACCTTCATACATAGCATTAACTTTGTCACTTTGTACAATGGAAAATCCCGCAAATGCTTTTTGAAGCTGTCGCTTCATATCAGCATCAGCTTTTATTGGATAATCAGAAAAGCCATAATCATTACGGTCAAGAAGTTGGAATAAGTCACCAAAGATTTGAGCGCAATTGCCTCTGTTGATTTCTTCTATGACAAGGTACTGCTTATCGCCTCTGTCGTATTTCTTCCAAGCATTGACATATGCTTGCAGGAATGATTGTGCTACAAACTCATAAACAATTTGCTCCTTATGTAACGTTGTTGTACCAATCTTCATTGGCTGTCCAAGTTCATCACAAATAGGGAGTAATGCTGTTGTAGGCTTATAAGCTCCAACAAAAGTCGAGTAGTCGGTATCGGGATGGAATGTTGTACGAATCACATCCGACTCCTTTGTTTCCTCTTTTATAGTATGCGACTTTCCTGTACCAGGTGCACCATAGAAGATTTGTTGCAAAGACAAAGAAGACTTAGCCATCACTTCTTTGTCTTCCAATCCATCTTCTTTTCCATCATTATATGGTGTGTTTACATTCGTAATTTCTATATCGAAAATCCCATCATTAGCTTTCTTGATGCGTAATTCCGAATATCCACCTGCAAAATAATTACGGATGGTAAATTTACCTTTACACTCTTTTCCTTTGCTATCTGTATAAACGACATCCTTCAACAGACCGTTGAAGTAGAAACGTGTATCTATCTTCCCATTTTTCTGAGGTACATTTATACGAGCATTCCATTCTTGTGTAATGGTATCAACACTTTTTCTATCTTCTACAAATAAAGCATCAAGCAAAGCCAATTGATCCATGACAAAATCCTTGGAATATGGAATTATACAATGTACAGATGATTGGTCAAATTTTCTTGGCAAGATAGAGGCTATAAACAATATCGCTTTTGCAAGATTTTCTTTGTGAAATCTTACCGTAATATGCTCACCTGCATTTTCAAAAAGTTGATAATGTTCATTGTCTAAGAACAAATCTGTATTTTTGGCATCGCCAGCTCCTAAAGGGCGATAGCTTGCATTGGTATCATTTATATGTTTAACAATTTCTTCCATAATTTATAATATAATTTGTGGTTGTATGTTTGTAAAACAGTCTATTGGTCTAACTCCTATCTTGATTGATTGAAGAATTGTTTGTATTTTTTTCATTTTACAAGAAAGTTCTGTTATATTGGCATTTACAGTGGATACATAACTCATGCAGTTTGCACATACACGGAACTTCTTCTGATAGTCATCCATACCAAACACCCTATAAACAGAATATTTCTTATCTTCATTCAATCTATTAACAAAAGCAATTTCCTCATCGCTATAATAGAGGTATTGATTGAAATCAAATCGAGTCGATTTCACATCTACAAAGTTTTCTGCCTCTAATCCTTCATCAATAATGAAATCGAAAGGTGCTCCCGATTCAACATTCGCATTCATCCATCTATAGCTACTTATAGCATGGACTGACTTTTGTTTTTCCAAGTATTTTGCAATAAGTTGTTCACCGCTATAGCCTACTTGTTTGAAGAGAAGGTTTGCCTTTTCCAAATCTTGCTTCTTATATTTTCTGATTTGCCTGCCTGTTTGTGAAGCTACCTCTATGTCTTCCTGTAATTTAACAGAAACTCCATTTACTTTCTTTTCCAAAAACTCTATAGCAAGCGAAAAGGAGATACTATGTTCATCATATACCTTATTAGGGGTAGGGAATATTTTACGCGCACACTGGTAGTCTGTCGAATCACTTGCGATTAACCAAAATACCAATTCCTCGCTCTGCAATCCGAACCATACCAAATACCATTCACACCCTTGTTTCTTCGAAGCAAAAGTACGAATCTGATTTACTATTGTCATCTCATTTCTTGAACCAGATTTGATATTAGGAGCTTCTATTTTTCCTGTACTACGGCTTATTTTTCCATAATCACAATTCAAGATTTCACAATAGTCATCATATATCAATATGGCTGCTTTCTCAACATGATTGTCTGGCAAAAAATCCAGGACGTGCTGATAAAGCCCAATATGAGTTTGATGCCCTGTCTCTTTTAAGCCAAGGTCATTAAGGCTTAATTTCTTGATACCTATTTTCTTTTCAGAATGTACTTCGAAAAACATATTACTTATTCGTGAATTATATTGTTGATTATTAGATAATACAGAACGGCATAAATCGTATTTACACTGACTGCATTTCCTGCTTGTTTATATAGAGAGCCATCTGCTACACCTGCGTTCCTACTATTTATTGCAAAATTAGCAGGAAACCCTTGTAGCATAAAAGCCTCCTCTGGTGTCAATCTACGAATTGGCAACTGAGCCAACTCTTCTTTGGTCATAGTTTTGACAGGGTTGGTCTTGCCATGTGATTCTATAAAATCTTGACTATAATAGTTGTCTTGACAAGCACGATGCATTTTGTGCATCGTTGCAGTCAATGGGCGAGCAATACTCATATTAATGTCTGATTTCGATTTGAAATTTGCAGAACCGTCTGCTAATAGGGTAGGCTTAATCCTTTCTGAAAGAAAATACTTCTTATCTACCTGCAAACTCAATATGTCATTGACACTTTGATAATGGTATGTACCTAATCCTCGATACGCTCGCTCAAATGTTGCAGCTACATTATCACATGTAAACTGTTTTTCAAAATCTGTAGGCACAGGTTCTGTTGTCGCAAAAATCAAGAGTCTATTGCGAGTTTGAGGCAAATGGAACTGTGCCGTGTTAAATATGTCTGTAAACACATGATACCCCAAATTTTCCAATTCTTTTTTGATGCGTGCAAAAGTTCTTCCTTTGTCATGTGATTTGAGGTTTTTCACATTTTCGAGAAGCACATATCGTGGCATCTTTGTCGCAAGAATATCAATAATATGGAAAAACATTTGTCCACGGTCCTCATTGAAGCCAGCTTGTTTTCCCATCATACTGAACGTTTGGCACGGAAAGCCACCTGTAACCAAATCAAATTGAGGTAAGTTTTCTATGTTTTCTTTGTTACTGGTAAATTCCACAATGTCTCCCATTGCCAACTCTTTGTTAGCCTCTGGGTGATAATTGGCACAATAAGTCTTCACTGCTTTGGCATCTATCTCAGAATATCCTATGCAATGAAAATCCATAATATGGTCTTGTGTGAGCAAATCCATAGCTCTTCTAAAACCACCAATACCAGCAAATAATTCTAAATGTCTCATTTTATAAATTTCATGATGCCATCACCTATGGCTTTGGCAAGTTTTACAGGAACGGCATTCCCAACTTGTGCATACCACATATTTTGAGAACCCGTTATAACATAATCATCAGGGAAAGTCTGGATACGTGCCGCTTCCCGAGGACTCAATCCTCTTGCATCCCAAGGATGGATATACATATTGCAATCAAACTTCATGTGGGAAGTTATAGTCTTGCAGATTTGCGTCTCATCTAATTTGAAGTATTTGTCCTTGAAGATGTCATTTCTCCTTTTGTATGGCATGATGTCTGCTATAGACTCATGCAAAGAATTTGCTCCCTGTGGCAACCTTCTATAAATTTCGATGTCTCGCTCATTATTGTAACGGTTCTTATGATTGTAGAGCTTGGTAATCTCTCTATCACCATTGATAAACTTATAAAAGTCATTTTTGATATATGAGAAATCACACTCTGTAAAGCCAGACTCTGCACACTCAACCCCTTTGGAACCTTTTTCTTTCTTGGCTACTAAATGGGGAAGACCTTCAAGAGCATCTTTCAATACAAAAGGTATCCGCTTATGTTTGAATATCTCTTCAAATATCAATTTTGGAGCGACTCCCATCCTGTTGCCTATCATAATGAAGCGTTCTCTATTTTGCGGAACGCCATAATCTTGAGCTTTCAAAAGAGCATAATCGAATTGATAATCATCTCCAAGATATTCCTTAAAATTCTGTTTGATTTCCTCAATCTTATTCATCATTCCCTTTACATTCTCCATAACGAAGAATTTAGGACGAACATTTTTCAAAAATATTAAGTATTGCTTGTACAGAGCATTGCGAGGGTCGTCCAAAATGCGCTGACGATTAGCCATAGAAAATCCTTGGCAAGGTGGACCACCGCAAACCAATGTTATATCAGATAGTATTTCTTTATATTCGTCAAGATGCAAGTTAAGCTCTGCTATATCACCCACAAAATAGTGTTCTTCACTCAATTCATGGTTGTATTTATAGGTATTGCAAAACTGTTCCACAATTTCGTTTACGAACCATGGAGTAAATCCAGCCTGTTGCAATCCCAAGCTAAGACCGCCACATCCTGCAAATAAATCTACAAAGTTATATTGTTTATTCATTATTGTCATCTTCAAAATAATCAGAGTCTATACGTTTTACTTCATAGATACGTTTCAAACTGACTCCAACATTATACTCTATCATGTACCTTGCAAGTTCTTGTCCGTCTATCAAAACAATTTTCTTACTTGCTTTTTCTTCAGCATACTTTCGGGCTTCTAAACTGTAAGAACTTGTTGTTATGAATACGCCTTTACTTGCTTTCTGTTCATCAAGTGCTCCAACAAACTGTTGAATTTGCGGCTTACCTATGGTATTTGCTGTACTATAGTTTTGCTTGAATGTAGATTCTGTCCAAACCAAGTTTATCTTCCTTTATAATACCATCAATCCCATCATCATGAGAATATTTCGTGACCAATCCTGCATCAGACAGAGAACCGCCATAGCCCATCTTTAGTAACAAATCTAACACCAAATGCTCAAAGAATTGTGCGGACTGCTCCAAAACTTTTTGCAACAAGTCAGCCGCCAAATCTTTTATTATACTTTGGTAAGCATTTTCTAACTGCTCTGTTGGAGTTTGAGTTTGCTTTGATTCTTCTATGATTTTTGCTGTTGCTTTTTTGCTTGTTCCTGTCGAGGTTGTGGCATATTCCGCAAACTCAGGATACTCCATTAGATCAGTTTGCCTTAAATCTGTATGGTTTTGTAAATACTCTACCCCTCTCTTTGTTATTTTGTAAATACCTCTTTGAGGAATCTCTATGAACAAAGCACGGCGAAGCCATTGCCGAGACCATCCCAATCTATCGTCAAGTTGGTTGGTCGAGCCGCTCTTCGTTCTCAACTTACAATCTTCTTCTGTAAGATGAAAATGTCCTATGATGGACTTCTTCATGTCCTTAATACTTACATTATCCATATCCTTTAAACGATACAGGAATGGATAAAGAAAGTCCTCAAATTTTGGTATTGCCATTTCTTTTTCTTAATTTATTATTCAACGTTTGTCCTAAGAAGTTCTGTAACTTCTACATTAAGAAGTTTTGCAGTCTTCATTAAACTTTCCAAGTCTGGTTGACTTGAATTGGTACACCATTTAGATATGGTTGTTTTGTCTTTTCCCAACTGTTCTGCCAACCATTTGTTTGTCCGTTGTTTGTCTGCAAGGACTACTTTAATTCGATTCAAATTTTTACTTGCCATATTTACGATGAATTTCGTTTTTGCAAAAGTACAAATAAAATACCAACAAAAAGAAATATAATATTCTTTTTATGATTTATTAGCAATAAAATGAATTGATTTCATCTCAAATCGTAGCTAATCTCTTAAAAAGCTGTAAAAAGGAAGCAAGTTTATGTGTTTTTCGGAAAATTGATTTAACTTTGCACTCGAAATCAAAGCGTTCTTTGTATATTGCAAAGTTGGGAAAGAAAAAGAATAGAGCTCGTTTCTAAATCGTTAGCAGTTACATTCTTTTAAATACTTAATTCGTTGATATTCAATCAATAAAAGATTTTGTTGTGACGGGAGACATGCCAGGAAAGTGGCTTGGTGATACCGCATTTCTTTCCCAATCTTTTGAGCGAACGCAGACAACTTCTATAAGGTGGTACAGGAAAGACTCTGCCATCCTTGCACAATCCACGATATTTCTCCATTATCTGCTTGGGATAGTCAAGCAACTTGATGTCGGCTTCCGTTCCTGTCTTCTGTCGGTGGATAACAATCCACTCGCCATCGTCAAAAAATGTCTTGATGTTCTCTTCCTTCAAGTTGTACAGGTCAATGAATGCGAGACCTGTGAAACAGCAGAATAGATACAAGTCACGCACCAACCCCATATGCTTTCTGGTGATAGGAGTTTCCATCAACAGGTGAATTTCTTCTTTTGTCAGAATCTCCCTTGTTGTTTCCTCGTTCTTGTACTCGTATCGTCTGAAAGGGTCTTTGACGAGCCACTCGTTATCAATCGCCCGAAAAATCATGGCACGGAGATTACGGACAAACACCATTGCGGAATTTATCTTCAGTTGCTTGTCTATTCTAAGGAATGTCTCATAGTTCGTAATAAACGGCAGGGACAATTCTTTCAAGGCAATGTCCTTTACACGGTAATGCGACTGCAAAAACTCGCCCACGTAAGCACAACCGATTCTATATTTTGTGAATGTGCTCAAAGATTTCATGCCAGCCTTGTATTGTTTTTCCATTTCATCCCTGCTTTGCTCATAGACTTTCATCAAGGTATGGCAGCGATACTCCAATCCAAGAAAAGCGTTCTTAACCTTGTCGGCAGAGACAAAGTTGTCTCGATCTATTATCTCCTGATAATACTTGCTGATACTCACACGCATTTTGTCCAGTTTGCGGTTCACCTCCAAGGCTTGCATACTTTTTCCAGTCATGCGTCCGCCCTTGGTGTCCCACAAATTGGGATTCACAGTCATCTTGCAACTGAACTGTGCCTGTGTTCCGTCCACTGTGATACGTCCCATAACTGGAACAGTACCGTCTTTCTTTACTACCTGTCTTTTGAGGTAGAAGATAATTGAAAATGTACTCTTCATAACGTCATTCTTTTTTGCGTTCAAAATTAATACATGAAGAGTCTTTTCTTGCTACGCATTTCACGGCAGAACACGGCAAATTTGGTTCGTAACCAAAAATCTTACGTTGCTCATTAGTAACTCACTATAAATCAGAGCATTCAAATTCAATTCGTAACCTTCTTTATTCTTCCGAACCTCAACATTCCCCATTTGGGGTATAGGTTACGGATAGGTAACGTTCCTCTGTCTCATCTTGTCGTATTCCCGTCTTCGTCTGTCCTCGCCACTTTTAACCAAAATGAGGAAAGTAACTGATAACCAGTAAACTTTCCTCATTCTTCTCTCAAACACTTTTTATATGTACTTTCATCATATGAAAGTCTCCCATTGTTCCAAAGACAAATGAACGAGTTGGCGTTTTCCGAGTCGCCATGGTCTATGACGAAGAAGAACAGATGGTCGTCCTTGCTCAGCTTCTTGGACAAAGTGCTCAACGTGTTCCTCACATTGTCCTTCGTGGCGGCAAGATGGATGTCCGCCACACCGTCAAAGTCGAGGTCAAGAGGCTGGGAGACAAAACTTCCCGACGTGCAATGCATGTCAACGGCAGGGTTGTCTCCGTCAGACATAATAGGATAGATGTTTTGCTTGGGAACCCCATACTTGTTGACCAGTGTTTGGTAAATGAAAGAGCAATCGTTCCAGTAACGCTCGTAATTACTAAACTTGTCTACTCCGCCACTCAGAATGACCGCGTACGTTCTTGAGGCCGTGGAGGCGCCTTCGTTTAAAGAAGGCACGGCTTTCTTCACTCTTGGCTTGGAGTTGGCGTTGTTTCCATAGCGATTCGTGACAAGAAGCGGTGTGTATTCTCCTTGAGGCGGGGTCGTCAGCCATTGCTGTGGAAATGGGGTATTTTGGCTTATATCCAAAGACTTAGGAATTCTTATGACATAACAGTCGTGTTTCCAGCCTTTCATAGGTTCGGCATCCACAAAGACTTGCCATGTGGGTGACTTGTTTTCGTCGATGAGGTAGTAATCGACATCTTGTCCACGAAATTGGGCTTGGGCAATGGAGAGTGCCTTCTGTTTTGATACGTAACTTTGGACTTGCGCCGAGGTTGTTACAGGGAAAAGGCTGAACAAAAACAGCCAGATCCAAAATCTTGATGCTCTTTTCATAATTGTTTGTTTTTAGTGTTAAACAATATAGCCTTCGCTAATTTCTTTTGCTGTGAAAAGGCAATTCGCTTATGGGCGTTTTCTTACATTTCAAAATACCCTATATAAGAGCAGTCATCCAATACTACATGAATGGTATAGCTGTCATGAGCTATGTTGTCCATCACACAGTTTGTGTCGTACTGTCCATCCATGGCGTAGCCCATAGAGGTGCTGACCGTGACCCCATTCGAGTCAACGATGTATGTTGACACGTATCCGGTGTAGCGTTTCACATGCACGGAGACAATACTATTGGAACGTTCTGCGGTCACATCGGGGAGGATGGTTCTTGGAGTTCCGTTTTGTGAATTTGTTTTGTCATAGCCCATTGGGATTTGTTCCGACTGTGGGCTGGAAGTTGGTTCTGCAAAGTTGGGCATCAGGGCACACAACAGAAGGCAGATAGCTAATAGTAATTTCTTCATTTTTTGTAATATGTTGGTTACGCTTGCAAAATTAAGTATTTCTTCTATTGCCTCCAAATATTTGAGGTCTAATGATTTTGTATTGGGTGAACGGTTGTAATAGATTGAAAAACAGATGGCTATTTATTTGTTCGTAGAATTAGACTTCTTCAAAAGGTCTAAAAGAAGAAAAGTGCCTTGAAGAAAAAGGCTCATCGAGGCCCAGAAATCGAGGAAAAAGTGGAGAAGGTGGATTTTGTTAGAACCTCCGAGTCAAAGAGGTATTTATCCTCTTCGATCTCGGTGGCGTTCTTCTTGTTTTGAAGATGTTTTGTCCTAAAACTTCTGTATGAATTTTCGAACAGAGTCATCCTCTTTTCCCAAGCCCATTTTTTTCTTGAGTAGATACAAGTTTTGTTTGACTGAGGTTTCGCTGACACACATGATCCTTGCCAAGATGTTGGTTGAAAAATTGAAGCGCAACAAGATGAGTAATTCCTTGTCTCGTTCTGATAGTTGTGGAAACGCTTTCGAGAGCCTGGCTAAAAAATCTTTGTCGATGGCTTCGAGAAGCATTTGCATGTTTGCTTTGTCATGATCAGTCATTTTGATGCGTGTTTCCTTCTTGTCCTTCTCTTTCTCGAGTTTCTGCATGAAGTCGAGTTTACTGAGGAAGATATCCATCAGGGTCGAGATCTTTACATCTTTGAGCCTTTGCTCTTCTTTGTGTTGCTTCTCTGTCTTGGCATGCATTGCGCTCATGCTCCTCATCTTCGCATCCTCTTCGGCCAAGAGCCTTTCTGTGCGCTTTCTTTCGTTTTCCACCATCATCTTGCCTTTTTCCTCTTCTTCCTTCAGCCTGGCAGCCATCTTGCGCTTATGGTTTTTGTAGATGGTGGAGACGTAGGCCATGGCGCCCAAACATAAAAAGCACATAAAGAAGATGGCAAACCTCAACGCTCTTGCTTTCATTTCGGCCCGCGCCTTTTCTGCATTTTCTTTCATCAACTTCTCGAAATAGGCCGTCTTCTCTTGAAGTTCCTCGTCAAACATCTTCTCGATGTAGTGGTAGGCAGAGTCGGCGTTGGTCTTGGCTGCCGCATAGTCGTGTTTGCCCAATGTGGCAAAATGGCGACAATAATAGGCCGTATAGCGTTGAGCGTTATTGGTCAAATGAAGCGTGTCCAGCAAGCTGAGGCATGCTGCGTATTGCCCTGATTCGCAATAGGCACCAGCAAGGGATAAAGTCTTCTCTATGTTGGATATGGAGGAGTAGTCGCGAGCCAGACGGGCATAATAGACCGCCTTTGCTTCGTGAGCACCTGTGGCAAAATAGCCCATATCATGATAGACGTTAGACAATGTGGCGGAGTCGCCCAACGAGAGAGCCAGTCGTTCTGCCTCCTTGCAACCATTGAGAGCCTCTTGGCTTTTGCCGCAAAGCGTTTCGCACTCTCCTTTCAAAAGAATATAGTAGATCGTGTTCAACGGCGTAGCCTGACTGTACTTGCGATATAATGTCAAGGCTTGACAGGCGTATTTCAGCCCCAATGGAGCATTGGACTTGCGCGCCACCCATGAGTTTTTGCACCAAATCAGACATAGCGTAGCCGTGTCTTTTTGTACTTTCGCAGCCTGTGCTGCCTCTTTGAGGCAATAGCTTGCACGCTCCAGACTGTCGCACAAGGAATAATACACCCCCATGTAGTACATACACCTTGCGTAAAGGCTGTCCTCGGGGAGTTTCGCATAGTAGTTGTAGGCGACGCGGATGAGCGAGTCGTTGGCTACGTCGAGACCACTCTTGTCTTGCGCAAGATAATAGGTCAGGGCGTAGTATGCCTTCTCCGCAGGCGGGAGCGCACGGCGGTCGATGGTGTGTAGCATCGTCAGCGCACTGTCCGGGTCGGCGTATGCCATTTGCAGCGCGCTGCGCAGGGTTTGTCGCTCCCCGTGGTGGCAGGAAACGAAAGCCAGGGCCAAGAGCAGTATCAGTATGATGGGTAAAATATGCTTCATGGGTGTCTCTCTTTTTGTACTAACGGAAGACAAAGGTAGGGCTTTTTTTCTTTACGACCAAATTTTGTTCCTCCAAATGTGGGAGGGAAAAAGAGGAACGAATGATGGTCACCCTGTCAGCAAAAGAAAATCCCCCTGCCTTCCACGCGGAGCGGAGGCAGGGGGAGGGGGTATTGTCGCTCTGATGAGACGCTATGCTACATCAGGTCGAAAATCGTGTTGAAGATGGCGCTGCAGATACCGAAGAGCACTACGCCGACGGTGCAGATGGCTAAGGCAAACTTTGTATTGCCGTCGCTCTGGAAAGTCGGGAGCGGGTGGTCGCTCTTGCGGATGTACATTGCCTTGACAATCTTCAGATAGTAGTAGAGCGAGATGACGGTATTGACCAGGGCGATGAAGACCACGGCGTAGGCCCAAGCGCCCATCGTGGTGGAGACATCGTGGCCCTTGACACCAGCCATGAAGATGAAGAACTTCGAGAACATGCCCGCAAACGGGGGAATGCCGCCCAGAGAGAAGAGGGCGAGCGTCATGAGGAAGCTCAGCTTCGGATTGGTGGTGTAGAAACCGTCGTAGTCGCTGATCTGCGTCTTGCCACCATTGTTTTGCTCCACCACGGAGATGATGGTGAAGACCGCCATGTTGGCCACCACGTAGATGAGGACGTAGTAGGCGAGGGCGGAGGCACTCATCTGCCAGCTCGTGCCCACGGCAGCCAGCATGATGTAGCCAGCCTGGGAGATGGAGCTGAAGGCCATGAACCGCTTGAGCTCATCCTGTCGGATGGCGAAGAGGTTGGCGATGGTGATGGAGAGCACCACCACGATCATCACCAGTACCTGCCAGTACATGATCATCGTGCCAAAGACATGGTAGAGGATGGAGAGGAGCGTGAAGGCTGCCGCACCCTTGGAGATGACGCTCAGATAGCCCGTGACAGTGGTCGGCGCACCCTGGTAGGTGTCGGCGGTCCAGAAGTGGAAGGGCACGAGAGAAATCTTGAAGCCCAGTCCGCTGAAGAAGAAAACCAGTCCCATGAGCAGCAACGGCGTGCAGCCCTGACGCGTGATCTGCAGGGCCACGTCGTCGAAGTAGAGCGTGCCGCACATGCCGTAGAGGAAGCTGATGCCGAAGAGCATCACGCCGCTGGAGAATGTGGCGGTGAGGATGAACTTCGCTGCTGCCTCGGCGCTGTCGTTGCGGTGGAGGTCGAAGGCCACCATCGTGGCCAAAGGTACGGAGGCCATCTCCAGGCCGAGGAAGAACAGGAGGAAGTGGCCGGCGCTCATCATCATGAACATACCCAGCAGGGTGCTCACCGTGAGCATATAGAACTCGCCCTCGCGGACGCGGCTCTCCTCCCTCGTGATCCAGGCCTTGCTCATCAAGACAACGATGAACGTGCCCAGGGCGAGGATCGTCTTGACGACCGTCACTCCGGCATTGGCCTGATACATGCCGCCGAAGGCCGAGGCCTCGCCAGCGGTGGTGGTGTAGCAGCATACGACCGTAACCAGTGCCAACAGGAGGGAGGCCAGCGGATTGAACCAACTGCGCTTTCCGTCCTTTGCGGAGCAGAAGTCGGCAACGAAAAGTATCACCAAGGCGGCCGTCAGGGCGGCCTCGGGAATCATATAGAGAAACTGACTGTAATTCATTTCTTTCTTACTTCTTGATACGGTTGATTACAGATTGCCCAGCATCGGAACGTAGGTGTGGATGTGGTCGAAGATGGGCGTGATGGCGTCGGAGATGATGTTCTGGAACACCAGCGGGAACAGACCCAGTCCGGCCACGCAGAAGATCAGTCCGCCGATGGCGAAGCGCTCGTCCCAGGTGGCGTCGTGGAGCTCATAGAACTTCTGGTTGGGGATCTTCTGATAGAGGATCTTGCCCACCACGCGAAGAATATAGACCGCCGTCGTGACGATGGACGTACAGGCCACGAGGGTGGCCACACGGTGGAAGGTGCCCGCATTCTCGAAGGAGCCCACGAAGATCGTCATCTCGGCGACGAAGCCCGAGAAGCCCGGGAGACCGAGGTTGGCGAGACCCGCCACGACATAGGAGACGGCGAGGAAGGGAATCACCTTCATCAGGCCGCCAAGGTAGCGGACGTCGCGCGTGCCGGCACGGTGGTAGGTCATACCGATGACGGCGAAGAAGAGGGCCGTCATCAGACCGTGGGAGAGCATCTGGAGGATGGCACCCGTGATGGCGGTCTGCGTACACATGAGCAGGGCGAAGAGCACCATGCCACAGTGGGAGACGGAGGAGTAGGCGTTGATGTACTTCAGGTCGGTCTGCACACAGGCCGAGAGCGCGCCATAGACCACGGAGATGGTCGTGAGCACGAGGAAGACAGGACACCAGAGCTCCAGGGCGTCGGGCATGAGGAACATCGCGATGCGCAGGCAGCCGTAGCCACCGAGCTTCATCAGCACACCAGCATGGAGCATGGAGACGGCGGTCGGCGCGGAGGCGTGACCGTCAGGGCTCCATGTGTGGAAGGGGAAGAGCGCTCCCAGCACACCGAAACCGATGAAGACAAAGGGGAAGAAGATGTTCTGGATGGACTTCGGCATGGCGTGGAGCTGAGCCAGGTCAGCCACGTTCATCGTCTGCGCACCACTGAAGAAGTAGATGCCGATGATGCCGAGGATGAGCAGGGCGGAACCACCCATGAGCATCAGGGTCAGTTTCATGGCCGAATACTCCTTCGGGCCCGTACCCCACACGCCGATGAGCAAGTACATCGGGATGAGGGCGACCTCGTAGAACATGAACATCGTGAACATGTCGGTGGAGATGAAGAAGCCGAACACACCAATGCTCAGCAGCACGAACCAAAGGAAGTACTCCTTGGTGAGCGGCTTCAGCTGCCAGGAGGCGAAGGTGCCCGTGAAGACGATGATCGCAGAGAGGAGGATCATCACCACGGAGATACCATCCACGCCGACGCTATAGGCGATCTTGAGCGGTTCGAACCACGTGACGCTATAGGTGAGCAGCATGTTGGCGGTATTGCCACTGGCGCGCTGGTCGATGAAATAGACAGTCAGCCAGATGGACAACGCCAGCAGGGCGGTAGCACCGACAACCATCACGCCACGCACCTGATTGAGATTCTTGGACAGCCAGAGGCCCAAGAGCATCAGGAGGGGGATTACAACGAATAATGTTAATATACTCATTTTCTTGTTATTCCATTTTAGTTATCAATGCTACAACAGTAAGAGGAGGGCCAACAACAGGGCCACGGCACCGGAGATGAACCAGGTGGCATAGCCGCGGACGTCGCCACTCTGCCACGGGCGGATGCTCTCGGCAGCCTCATTGGCGCCCCAGGCCAGGAAGTTGAACGTATTGTCCACGACGTGACGGTCGAACCAGGCGATGGGACGGGAGAAGCAGCGGAAGACGATCTTGTGGGTGAAATACTGCCATGCGTCGTCGATGTAGAAGCGGTTGAGGGCTGCCTTGTGGAGCTTGGGGAAGGTGCGCTCCAGCTTGTCGGCGACGGGCCACTCCTTGCCAGCGTACATCCACGTGGCGAGGCTGATGCCGATGACGGCGGCGACGATACTCGTCGTGGCCACGCTCCAGTCGATGTGGATGTCGTAGCTCTCACCCGTGGCGCTCACGAAATGGCCGAAGGGGATGAGTCCGGCGAAGACGGAGATGATGGCGAGGAACACCAGCGGACCCCACATCACGAAGGGCACCTCCTGCGGGCGGCGACGGTGGTCGGGATCGGCCTCGTAGTAGCTCTTACCCCAGAAGATGAGGTAGTAGAGGCGGAACATATAGAACGCCGTCATACCTGCCACCACCGTCATGAACCAGCCCAGGAACGGGGAGAACTGGAAGCATGCGGCGATGATCTCGTCCTTGGAGAAGAAACCGCTGAAAGGCGGAATGCCTGCGATGGCGAGGCAGCCGATGAGGAAGCACACATTGGTGATAGGCATGTACTTGCGCAGCCCACCCATATACTGGTAGAAGTTGCTGCCCACGATCACGATGATGGCACCGGAGCAGAGGAAGAGCAACGCCTTGAACATGGCGTGGGTGAAGAGGTGGAACATGGCTGCCATGTAGCCCAGGCCACCATGGTGGTTGTCGAGGGCGAAGCAGACACCCAGGGCCACGAGCATGTAGGCGATCTGAGAGATCGTGGAGAAGGCCAGTCCACGCTTGATGTCGGCCTGCGCACAGGCCACGGCAGCGGCGTAGAAGGCCGTGAAGGCAGCGATGTAGGCGATCCAGTGGAGCTGCTCGACGGCGCCAAACTTCACGTAGATGGGGAAGAGGCTGGCCACCTGATAGACACCGGCCACGACCATCGTGGCGGCATGGATCAGCGCCGAAACCGGCGTCGGACCCTCCATGGCGTCCGGCAACCAGATGTGGAGCGGGAACATCGCACTCTTGCCCGCACCACCGATGAACATCAGGAAGAGCGCCGTGGGGATGAGCCACGAGGCCGTCTGCTGCATGTGGGTGAGGTTGTTGGCCAGTTCGGGCATCACGCCGAGGTCGTAGTTGAACGTTCCGGCATAGTAGCTATAGATCAAGATACCAAACAGGAAGAACAGGTCGGCGAAGCGGGTGACGATGAACGCCTTCTTGGAGGCGTGGACGGCTGCGTGCTTCGGATAGTAGAAACCGATGAGCATGTAGGAGCAGACACCCACCAGCTCCCAGAAGAGATACATCTGGAAGATGTTGGTCGCCACCACGAGGCCGAGCATCGACATCGTGAAGAGCGAGAGGAAGGCGTAGAAGCGCTGGAAGCCCTTCTCGTAGCCCTCTACCTGATAGTTCTCGTCGCGCTCGGCCATGTAGCCAAACGAGTAGATGTGGACCATCAGGGAGACCGTGGTGATGACCAGGAGCATCATCGTCGAGATAGGCGTGAGGCGGAAGCCGATCTTGAAGAGCAGGTCGATGCCGAAGATGGGCGACTTGCCGAAGTCGAGCCACGTGAGGTTGAAGGCCGTCACCGTCGGGTAGAGGCCGGAAGCCTCGCGGCCCACGCCGAAAAAGTACTGATATGCCGTGTAGTAGCAGAGGCAGACCACCACCAGCATGAGGGCGGTGCCGATGTGGCCGGCTACCTTCTTAGGCATCTTCATTCCCAGCAGTCCCAGCAAGAGGAAGCTGAGGAACGGCAGGAGAAGTATCAAAAATGCGTAACTGTACATAACTTTCTAAGAGATTAGAGTTTCATATTCTCAATACTGTTCACCTGGTCGCTGTGGAAATGACGGTAAACATTGATGATAATAGCCAGAGCCACGGCGCTCTCCGCTGCCGAGACGCCGATGGAGAAGAGCGTGAAGATCATGCCCTCCTGTCCTGCGGGGAACAGCAGGCGGTTGAAGGCGGCGAAGTTGAGATCCACGGCGTTGAGCACCAGCTCCACCGAGATGAGCATCGCCACGAGGTTGCGGCGGGTGATAAATCCGAAGACGCCGATGAAGAACAGCAGCCCGCTAAGGATGAAGAAATATTCTATGCTAATCATTTCGACTCCTCCTTTTTCTTATAAGAGTTGAGAATTACCAGACCACCGATGATGCACGCCAGGAGGAAGAGGGAGATGAACTCGAAGGGGAGCACATAGCCATACTTCTCAGCAGACATCAGGGCGTTGCCCAGGTCGCTGACGGGCAGCTCCTTGGACAGATCGACGGCCTGCGTGATAAACTGGTTCTTCAGCAGGATGGCGCCCACCGTAGCCAGTCCCACCAAAGAGACAGCCGCTGCGAGGATGGTCTTCTTGCCCAGCCAGCGCTCGGAGAGACCCTGGAGGGTGCGCTTCGACACCAGCTGGATGGCGAAGATATACATCATCGTGATGCCACCGGCGTAGATGCTGATCTGTGCAGCACCGAGAAACGTGTAGTCGAGCACGAAATAGAGCCCGGCCACGCCAAAGAGCACGAACAGCAGGGCTGTCGCTGCGCGCATGATGCGCTTCGTCGATACGCAGAACACGGCAGAGGCCAGGATGACTGCGGCGAGGATAAAGAAAATTATAGTTCTTGCCATAATCGGACGCTATTTGGTTTTGGTGTTAAACGTGCCCACTTGCCAGTCGGCGCCGCCGTCGATGAGGTTGGGCAGACTGCCGCCCTTGTAGTCCTCCTTGTCGAGGTGGAGCACGAGCTTCTGGCGGTCGAAGACGGCGTTTTCGAAGTCGTTGGTAAACTTGATGGCGCCGAAGTTGCAGGCGTTGACGCAGAGCTGGCAGAACATACACTCTCCCAGGTCGTACTGGTAGTCGATGAGCTGTCGCTTCTTCTTGCCCGTCTCGGGATTCTCCACCATCTCGTGGGTGATGGTGATGGTGCCGTTGGGACATGCCTTCTCACACATCGTGCAGGCCACACACTTGTGGTTGCCATTCTCGTCTCTGACGAAGACGAGGCGGCCACGGTGGCGCTTTGAGACGTGGAGCGTGGTCTTTCGGTTCTCGGGGTACTGCTCCGTGCTCTTGGGCGTGAAGTACTCCTTCATGGTCGTCTTCAGTCCCGTGGCGAGGGTCTTGAGCGCGCCGCCAATCTCACCGAAATAGGATTCTTTCTTATCTTCCATTTTCTTTCTTTACGCTATTACAGGTGTTTTGTTCTTTGTCCTTAGAGCGTCAGTCCGAAGGCCACGCAGACGGCCGCCACGACGAGCGTGAGCAGCATCAGCGGCATCAGGTACTTCCACTCCAACTTCAAGATCTGGTCGATGCGCAGGCGCGGGAACGTCCAGCGGATCCACATCAGGATAAACACAAGGAAAAAGGTCTTGCCGAAGAACCAGACGAAGCCCGGGATGAGGTTCATCAGGTTGTCGAAAGCCTCGATGCCGATGTTCAGCGGCGCCCATCCTCCGAGGAAGACTCCAGCTGCCAGTCCGGCGATGACAAAGAGGTTGAGATACTCGGCCAGGTAGTAGAAGCCGAATCCCATACCGCTATACTCCGTATGGTAGCCTGCGGTCAGCTCGCTCTCGGCCTCGGCCAGGTCGAACGGGCCACGGTTGGCCTCGGCGTTGCCGGCGATGAGGAACACGAGGAAGGCCACGCAGGCCGGCACATGTCCCTGGATGATGAGCCAGTTCCACGGTCCGGTCTGTGCCTCGACGATGCCGCTCATCTGCATCGTGCCGAGGAAGACCACGGCCGTGATGTAGCAGAGGCCCAGTGACATCTCATAGGAGATGAGCTGCACGGCGCCACGCATGGCCGAAACGACCGAGTACTTGTTGTTGGAGGCCCATCCGGCCATGAAGATGCCAATCACGCCGAGCGACGAGACGGCGGTGATCATGAAGACGCCCACATTGAAGTCGAGCACCTCCATGCCCTTGTTGAAGGGCAAGAAGGAGAAGGTGCCCACCGAGGCCACCATCACGAGGATGGGGGCGAGATAGTAGAGCAGCTTGTCGGCGCGATCGACGGAGAAGATCTCCTTGATGAGCATCTTCACCACGTCGGCGAAGACCTGGAAGATGCCCCACGGGCCAACGCGCATCGGGCCGACGCGGCACTGGAAGTAGGCGCACACCTTGCGCTCCATGAATATCAGGACGATACAGATGAGGGCGTAGGCCGTGAGGACGATGACGCCCACGAGCACGCATTCTATCAGTATGGCCCAGAAGTCGCTTAGCCCACACGTCTGGCGCAGCAGCGTGTCGAACCAATTCGTAACGATACTAAAATCAAACATCACTTCATGTTTTACTTGTCATTCTACTTGTCTTTTACGGCTTATCGGTCGAGATCCGGGATCACGAAGTCGATAGAGGCACCCGTCGCCACGAGGTCGGCGATCTTCTGTCCGCGCAGCATCTTGTCGAAAGCGCCAGCCAGCGTCAGTCCCATCGGTCTCATCTTGAGGCGGTAGGGGCTCTTGTCGCCACGGCTGTCGAGATAGACGCCAAACTCGCCGGCTCCACCCTCGACGGAGAACCACCACTGGCCCTCTGGTACCTTGATGATGGGCTTCTGCTTGATGTAGAACTCGCCCTCAGGGATGTTGTCGATAAGCTGCTCGATGATGTGGAGGCTCTCGTACATCTCGTTGATGTGGATCATATAGCGCGACATGGAGTCGGCGCCCGTGAGGGTGATCTCCTTGAAGTCCACCTGGCCGTAGAGGTCGTAGGGATGGTTCTTGCGCACGTCGTTGTGCCAGCCAGCAGCACGTCCGGCAGGACCGGTGAGCGCGTAGTTGATGGAGTCCTCCAGGCTCATTGGGCCGCAGTTCTCCAGACGCTTGTGGGTGATGACGTTGTCGCCGAAGACGTCGAGATACTCCTGTATCATCGGTCGGAAGTACTTGCAGAAAGCCTTCACGTTTTCGACGAAGTGGGGGTCGATATCGTCCTGGAGTCCGCCGATGCGGTAGTAGCCCTGGATGAGTCGGCCTCCCGTGGTCTCCTCCATGACGTTGAGCAGGTGCTCGCGGTCTCTCATGCAGTAGAGGAAGGCCGTCAGCGCGCTCAGGTCCTGGGCGCAGGTGCCGAGGAAGAGCAGGTGGTTGTTGATGCGCTGCAGCTCGTCCATGATGGTGCGGACGTAGTGGATGCGGTCGCTCAGTTCCACGCCCATGGCCTCCTCGATCACGCCGACGAGGGCGTGGCGGTGCATCATGGCGCAGAGGTAGTTGAGGCGGTCGGTGAAGCCGAGCGTCTGCGGATAGGTCATGCTCTCGGCCATCTTCTCCATGCCACGGTGGATATAGCCGAGGTGGGGATAGACGTGCTTGATGGTCTCACCGCTGACGATGGTCTCCAGTCGGAGCACACCGTGGGTGGACGGGTGGTTCGGTCCGAAGTTCATCACGAAGTCGTCCTCGTCCATCAGCGGGCGGCGCGTGGCCACGAGTTTGCCGTCGCGGTCAAGGTTCCACTCCGTCGTCCAGTCCTCTGCCGGCTCGTCGGTCTCGGGGAAGCGGTTGGCCTCCGGGCTCATGTCGAAGTCCTTGCGGAGCGGCCAGCCCTGGAAGTCGTTGCGCATGAAGAGGCGGCGCATGTCGGGGTGGCCGAGAAACTTGATGCCGAGGAAGTCATAGACCTCTCGCTCCAGCAGGTCGGCAGCGTGCCAGAGCTTCAGCACCGAGGGAATCACGTAGTCCTCGCCGATCTGCTTGGCGATGACCTTTGTGGAACAACGGGCGTGGCTCTGCGTATTTTCGAGAATATAGATACAACCCAGCCCCTCCTCGCCGAAGTCCTCGCCGACGATGGTGACAAGATAGTCGAAATGCTTCTCTTTGTACAGCTTCTCCATCTCGCGGGAGAAGTTGTCGAATGTGAGTTCAATATTTTCCAGTTTCATCTTACTGTCAGCTTAGGTTGTATTACTCCTCCAGCCCCTTCTTCGGGTCGAAGTCCTGTGGCACGTCCGTGACGATGATCGGCGCGCGGCGTCCGTGCTTCTCGGCGGCGATGAGGTTTTGGTTGCTCAGTCCGTGGAGGCCGCCCTGCTCCATGGAGCGCTCGCGCTCCTCGCGGGTCATCTTGTGGTTGGCTCCACCGAAGAATTTCTCCACCTTCACCTTGCGCTGCAGCTGCATCATGCCGTAGAGGATGGCCTCGGGGCGCGGGGGGCAGCCGGGGATATAGACATCCACGGGCACGAGCTCGTCGATGCCCCTCACCACGCTGTAGCTCTTCTTGAACGGTCCGCCCGAGATGGCGCAGCCACCCACGGCCACGACATATTTCGGTTCGGCTATCTCGTCGTAGAGGCGCTTGAAGACCGGGGCCATCTTGTTGGTGATGGTGCCGGCACACATGATGAGGTCGGCCTGGCGCGGCGAGTTGCGCGTCACCTCGAATCCGAAGCGTGCGAAGTCGTAGCGCGCGCAGCCTACGGCCATAAACTCAATGCCGCAGCAGCTTGTGCCGAAGGTCAGCGACCACAGCGAGTTGCTGCGGCCCCAGTTGATGGCTTGGTCGAGGGAGCTGACGATGACGTTGGTGCCACCCTCGTTGAGCTCCTGCGCCAGCTTCTCCAGCGTCTCGTTGTCCTTGAATTCCTCGTAGGGGATGGACTTGATTTTGGGCTTTCTTATTTCCATTCCAGTGCTCCTTTCCGCCAGGCGTAGGCCAGGCCAAAGACTAATACCAACATGAAGAATCCGATGGAGAAGAGCATGGCGCCGCCATATTCACCCGACAGCTGGCCGAAGACGGTGGCCCAGGGGTAGAGGAATACGGTCTCCACATCAAACATGAGGAAGAGGATGGCGAACAGATAGTATCCCACGTGCATTGGCACCCATGAACTGCCATAGGTCGGAATACCACACTCGAAAGGCTCACCCTTCACCGGATTGTAGCTCCGCGGACCGATCAGCTTGGCAATGGCATAGGCTGCCACCACCAGGACGATGCCCGTCAGGAGTACGGTTATTAACAGTGTGAAAATCATAACAATATAATATAGCTATTTTTAAGTCGTTGACGACAGTGGCCTGACAGACCCCCATGAATCATGCGGGTTTTACCGCTTGCAAAGGTACGAAGAAATATACAATGCTGCAAAGGAATAGGGAGAAAAATGCACCATTTTGCTAACTACACTTTGCAAAACGCCCTCTTCCTTACAGGTTGCAAGTTTACATTTTGCCATCCAACAACCCCCTCTTCCGTTCTGATTATATCCGATAGGGGAGCTGCGCCCGTCGTTTTGGCAGGCAAATTATCCTGCCGCCGTCCCCCATGATAGTCCTCATTTTTTGCATACTGCAAGATTCGTAGCTGCCCTCCCTTCGTCCTGCTTTTTCTTCTTCCTTCCGTCCTCTCCTCCGTCCCGAACGCGTCCCGAGACCATCCCGAACCAAGGCTGGGTCATAAAAAGCCGCGAAATATTTGTAGTTCTCAAAGGAAATGATTACCTTTGCCACAAATCTTTTAACTGAATCATTATTCATGATTAACCAGCAATTATTGAAACCAGAGAGCATCGTCGTAGTCGGCGGCTCCAACAATGTGCACAAGCCAGGTGGCGCCATCGTGCGCAACCTGTTGCAGGGCAACTATCAGGGTACGCTCCGTATCATCAATCCCAAGGAGGATGAGGTGCAGGGCATCAAGGTGTATCACAATCCCGAGGAGTTGCCTCCCACGGATATGGCCATCCTTGTCGTGGCGGCGAAGTTCTGCCCCGGCTACGTCGAATATTTGGCCAAAGAGAAAAATGTACGCGCGTTCATTATAATTTCTGCTGGCTTCGGTGAGGAGACCAAGGAGGGAGCCGTCCTGGAGCAGCAGGTGCTCGACACCTGCGAGAAGTATGGTGCCTCGCTCATCGGCCCCAACTGCATCGGCGTGATGACCAACCACTACCACGGCGTCTTCACCAAGCCCGTGCCCGTGCTCAGCCCCAAGGGAGCTGACTTCGTCAGCGGTTCGGGCGCCACGGCCGTCTTTATTCTGGAATCTGCCGTCCAGAAGGGTCTGCAGTTCAACTCCGTATGGAGTATCGGCAACGGCAAGCAGATCGGCATCGAGGACGTGCTCCAGTATATGGACGAGCACTTTGATCCCGAGCACGACTCCCGCATCAAGCTCCTTTATATCGAGAACATCTCCAACCCCGACAAGTTCCTGCTCCACGCCAGCAACCTCATCAGCAAGGGCTGCCGCATCGCCGCCGTCAAGGCCGGCAGTTCGGCCAGCGGTTCGCGTGCCGCCTCTTCCCATACGGGAGCCATCGCGTCCAGCGACTCTGCCGTTGATGCACTCTTCCGCAAGGCTGGTATCGTCCGCTGCTATGGCCGTGAGGAACTGACGACCGTGGGTTGCATCTTCTGGGTGCTGGAGGAGGACTCCAAGCTCCGCGAGGTGGCTCATCCGAAACTCGACAACTTCGCCATCGTCACCCATGCTGGTGGTCCGGGTGTGATGCTGACCGACGCCCTCTCCAAGGGTGGCATGAACATCCCCGCCTACGAGGGTGAGGGTGCCGATCGTCTGAAGGCCAACCTCCTGCCGGGTTCTTCCGTCCACAACCCCATTGATATCCTTGCCACGGGTACGCCCGAGAATCTCGGTACCGCTATCGACGCTTGCGAGAAGGACTTCCCCGAGGCCGACGCCATCTTCGTCATCTTCGGTTCGCCGGGCCTGGTGGAACTCTATGAGGCCTACGCTATGCTTGACAAGAAGATCCGCGAGTGTAGCAAGCCGATCTTCCCGATTCTGCCCTGTCTCAACACCGCTGGCCCCGAGGTGGCCGAGTTCTTGAGCAAGGGTCATGTCAACTTCGCCGACGAGGTGACGCTGGCCACGGCCTTGGCCCAGGTGCGCAACACGCCGAAGCCTGCCAAGCAGGAAATGGCGTTGGAGGGAGTCGATGTGGCTGGCATCCGTCGTGTCATCGACGGCATCAAGGAGAACGGCTACATCGCTCCGCAGAAGGTGCGCGAGTTGCTCAACTGCGCTGGCATCCCCATGGTACCCGAGTTCGTCTCCGCCGATAAGGAGGAGCTGATCGCCGAGGCCGAAAAGATGGGCTATCCCATCGTGGCCAAGGTCGTGGGTCCCGTCCACAAGAGCGACGTCGGCGGTGTGACACTCAATATCCGCTCGAAGGAGCACCTGGCTTCTGAGTTCGACCGCATGATGCAGATCAAGGACGCCAACTCTGTGATGATCCAGAAGATGATCTCGGGTATGGAGCTCTTCATTGGTGCGAAGTACGAGGACCGTTTCGGCCACATCGTGCTCTGCGGCCTGGGTGGCATCTTCGTCGAGGCCCTCAAGGATGTCTCCAGCGGCTTGGCTCCGCTGACCATGCCCGAGGCCGACTCGATGATCCGTTCGCTCCGTGGCTACAAGATCCTTCAGGGCACGCGTGGCCAGAAGGGCATCAACCAGCAGCGCTATGCAGAGATCATCGTCCGCCTCTCCACCTTGCTCCGCCATGCTACGGAGATCAAGGAGATGGACCTCAACCCGCTACTCGCCGAGGGCGACAACGTGACGGCTGTTGACGCTCGCATCTTGATAGAGAAATAATAGGTTTTAAATTTTTTTTCCGGCCGTCCTTCTCCGATCTCCGGGGTGGGGCGGCCGTTTTCCTATCCTCATGACAGCCCTCCTTCTCACCCTCGCCATTCTCCTTGTTGCCATCGTCAACCTGTGGATCATCCGCCGCACCAAGGTCATGCGAAAGCGCCAGCCCTACGTTGCCCCCACGCCTCTTGACGCGCCGATTACCCTCGGCGAGGCAGCACGCTATTGCGAGGGCGACACCATCCTCTGCAAGCCCCACTACCTCCACTATGCGCTCACCCAGGCTTACGAGTTGGAGGACGACCAGCTGGGCCTCTTTGTCGGCTATGCCAAGGCCGACCCGCAGCATGATGCCACCATCCTCGTCCAGTCCTCCGACGGCCAGATCCGTGGCCTGATCGCCTCGCAGCCCCAGCTCTACGAGCAACTGATCGCCAGTCGGCGCGCCACCTGCTACGGCCTCGTCCGCAAAGCCAATGACGACTATCGTGGCGAGGTCTGCATCAGGATCAGATAGCCCTTTGGCTTTTACTTTTTGTCACCAACGCACACTATAACTGAACAAATCGATTTTGATCCCTTTACCCTTATAGGTCTCTTGCAGCTGTCGCTTGCTTTTCAGTCTTGTGGATTCTCGGACGAACCTTGGATTTAGGACAAGAAGCCCCACGCAAAAGTCGGCTGCGCGGGAAATAGTTGGTTCATTCTTTTGCCATCCTATATTTTCTTATTACCTTTGCACAATAAATTGAAATCAAGCTTCGTTTGAGACGGCTCTATATATCCATCCTCGGCATGTTGTTGTCGCTGCTTTCCGCTACGGGTCATCCTATGGACTCCGTAGAGGTGAGTCTGCTGACCTGTGAACCCGGCACGGAGACCTGGTCGCAGTATGGCCACACCGCCGTCCGCTGGCACGACAAGCAGCGGGGTGGGATGGATGTAGCCATCAACTACGGCGTCTTCACCCCCGACGCGCCCTATTTCGTCCTACGCTTTATCCTTGGCCTCACCGACTACCAGTTGGGTGTCGTGCCCTTTGAGCTCTTTTGCGCCCAGTACGAATACGAGAAGCGCGCCGTCTGCGAGCAAGTTCTCGACCTCGACAATGCCGACAAGGAAGCCATTTTCAGCGCCCTGCAGGTCAATATGCGGCCCGAGAACGTTGTCTATCGCTACAACTACTTCTACGACAACTGCACCACTCGCGCCCGCGACCTGCTCGTCAGCCATCTCCATGGCCAGGTGAGCTATCCCGCCGCGCGCCCCGCTGGCGACGACTCCTTTCGCAGGATGATCCACGAGTGGAACGCACAGACCCCGTGGACGCAAACCGGCGAAGACATCCTCCTCGGTGTCAAGGCCGACGGTGCCACCACCAAGGCCCAGCAGCAGTTTCTCCCCGACCACCTGCGCTCCGACTTTGCCCGTGCCACCTATCGCGGCAAGCCCCTTGTCAGAGAGACCCGTGAGGTGATCCGCGTAGTGCGAGACGAGGCTACTCCCGCCTTCTCTCTCACCCCCATGGCCTTGGTCCTTGGACTGCTCGTGCTCTCGCTGATCGTTTGGGCCGTCGAGTGGAGAAAGCAAAGAATCTTCTGGGGCTGGGACCTCCTGCTGATGGTCCCCGCGGGCTGTGTCGGACTGATCCTCACGATGATGATCTTCTCCCAGCATCCTTGCGTCAGCCTCAATCTCCTGATCCTCATATTCAATCCCCTTCCCCTCCTCATGGCCTACCGCGCGACGCGACGCACGATCCGCCACGAGGCCGACCGATGGTGGACGATATGGGCCGTGATGATCGTTTTCGGCCTTTTTGGCAGAGTTTTCCAATATTACCCACCCGCTATGGTCGTTGTGGCACTCATTTTGCTATGCAATTGTGCCATCCACCCCCTCCTCAGGAGGCGTACAGTCGGCGTGGCCCATCCTCAGAGAGAAAATGGATAAGATGATGAACCGCTATATCACCGCCCTGCTCGTCGTCCTGACAGCCACGGGTCTTGAGGCACAGGCATACCAGTCTGCGCTCAAAGCCGCGCGTGGTGGCGATGTGGCGCTGGAGGAACTGTGCCGCCATAGTGCCTTCCAGGGCAAGGAGGCTGAGATCCTCTCTTTCATCCGTGCCATCAAGAGCGTGGAGCAACGCGACGATCAGGAGCCTGCCCATGCCCCGTGGGTGGCCCAGGTGGATAGCGAAGGTCCGGCAGGCCGCGTGGCCTGTGGATTGTCGGTGGCAGACAGAGACGAGGCGACCCGGTTGTCGCCCGCCCTCACCACCGCCATTCAGATTCGCGCCCCCAGTCTCTGATTCTTTTTCCCATCATGCAGCGCCACGGGCAGATGCTCCTCATCACAGAGAGTAGGAGAGAAGCTCCCTGGTGCGCCCCCTGGGGCGGTGCGACAAGTCCACCCCAACGAGTAATTCACAACAAAAAAGAATCAGAAAACAAAGCAACAAAATGAATATCAATAAGTTTCTAAAGTCCATCTTCGGCGACAAAGCCTCGCGCGATATGAAGACCATCCGCCCCCTCGTGGAGAAGGTCAAGGCCGCTTACCCCGCCGTCAAGGCCCTGAGCAATGACGAGCTCCGCGCCAAGACGCAGGAGATCCGCCAGCAGGTGCGCGATGCCGCCAAGCAGCAGCGCGAGGAGATCGCCCGCCTTAAGTCCACCATCGAGGATACGCCCATCGACCAGCGCGAGTCTATCTTCAACCAGATCGACAAACTGGAGAAGGAGGCCCTCGATCGTTATGAGGAGGCCCTCAACGAGGTGATGCCGGTGGCCTTTAGCATCGTCAAGGATACGGCCCGCCGCTTCGCCGAGAACGAGGAGACCATCGTCACGGCCACCGACTTCGACCGCGAGCTCGCCGCCGACCCGACCAAGGACTTCGTCACCATCGACGGTGACAAGGCCATCTATCACAATCACTGGACCGCTGGTGGCAACGACCTGAAGTGGGAGATGGTCCACTACGACGTCCAGATCTTCGGTGGTGAGGTGCTTCATCAGGGCAAGATCGCCGAGATGGCCACGGGTGAGGGTAAGACCCTCGTCGCCACGCTCCCCGTCTTCCTCAACGCTCTCACGGGCAATGGTGTCCACGTCGTCACTGTCAACGACTACCTCGCCAAGCGCGACTCCGAGTGGATGGGCCCGCTCTATGAGTTTAACGGCCTCTCCGTCGATTGTATCGACAAGCACCAGCCCAACAGCGAGGAGCGCCGCCGCGCCTACCAGGCCGATATCACCTTTGGTACCAACAACGAATTTGGTTTCGACTACCTCCGCGACAACATGGCCATGTCGCCCGCCGACCTCGTGCAGCGCCAGCACAACTATGCCATCGTCGATGAGGTTGACTCCGTCTTGATCGATGACGCCCGTACGCCGCTCATCATCAGCGGTCCCACGCCCAAGGGTGACGACCAGATGTACGAGGAGTACCAGCCCCTGGTACAGAAACTCTATGAGGTGCAGCGCAAGCAGGCCACGGAGTATCTCTCCGACGCCCGCCGCAAGATTGCCCAGGGTCTCGCCGAGACCGACGCCAAGCAGAAGGCACAGATCCTGGAGGAGGGCTTCCTCTCGCTCTACCGCTCCTACAAGGCCCTGCCGAAGAACAAGGCCCTCATCAAGTTCCTCTCCGAGGACGGCATCAAGAGCGGTATGCTCAAGACCGAGGAGTACTACATGGCCAACAACAACCGCGAGATGCCCAAGGCTGTGGAGCCCCTCTACTTCGTGGCCGACGAGAAGCTCAACTCCTGCGACCTCACCGACAAGGGTGCCGCTTGGCTCGCCGCCCAGGTCAATGACGACAAGCTCTTCGTCCTGCCCGACATCACCACCGAGCTCTCGCAGCTGGAGAAGGAGAAGGACGAGAAGAAGATCGACGAGCAGGCTTACGTCGATAAGAAGGACGAGATGATGGCCTACTACGGCGTGCAGAGCGAGCGTGTCCACACGCTGCAGCAGTTGCTGAAGGCCTATACGATGTTCTCCAAGGATGACGAGTACATCATCGTCGATGGCGAGGTCAAGATCGTCGATGAGCAGACGGGCCGCGTCATGGAGGGTCGCCGCTGGAGCGATGGTCTCCACCAGGCTGTCGAGGCCAAGGAGCACGTCAAGGTCGAGGCCGCCACGCAGACCTTCGCTACCATCACCCTGCAGAACTACTTCCGTATGTACCACAAACTCTCGGGTATGACAGGTACGGCTTCTACCGAGGCCGGTGAGTTCTGGGACATCTATAAGCTCGACGTCGTCGAGATCCCCACCAACCGCCCCGTCATCCGCAAGGATATGGACGACCGCGTCTATAAGACGGCCCGCGAGAAGTATGCCGCCGTCATCGAGGAGGTCGAGGAGATGCGTGTCTCTGGCCGACCCTGCCTCGTCGGTACGACGTCGGTCGAGATCTCTGAGTTGCTGAGCAAGATGCTCGACATGCGCCACATCCCCCACCAGGTGCTCAACGCCAAGAAGCACCAGCTGGAGGCCAACATCGTGGCCGAGGCGGGCAAGAGCACCATGGGTACTGTCTTCGTTTGCTCCGACGACAAGGCCTACACCGACAAGCTCTCCGCCAGCCGCCACCAGCAGAAGCTCATTAAGGACGCCGAGGACAAGGCCAAGGGTAGCGACCGCTCCCTCGTGGGCCAGGAGGCCCAGCACCTCATCAAGACCGATGAGCGTGCCCTGGGTGCCGTGACCATCGCCACCAACATGGCTGGTCGTGGTACTGATATCAAGCTCAGCCCCGAGGTCAAGGCCGCTGGCGGTCTCGCCATCATCGGTACCGAGCGCCACGAGTCGCGCCGTGTGGACCGCCAGTTGCGTGGTCGTGCCGGCCGTCAGGGAGACCCCGGTTCCTCCGTCTTCTACGTCTCGCTGGAGGACAAGCTCATGCGCCTCTTCGGTTCGGAACGTATCGCCAAGGTGATGGACAAGCTCGGCTTCGAGGAGGGCGAGCGTATTGAGAGCTCCATGATCTCCAGCAGCATCGAGCGCGCCCAGAAGAAGGTGGAGGAGAATAACTTCGGTATCCGTAAGCGCCTCCTGGAGTATGACGACGTGATGAACAAGCAGCGCACCGTCATCTACGAGAAGCGCCGCCACGCCCTCATGGGAGAGCGCATCGGCATGGATATCAGCAACGTCATCTGGGACCGCGTAGTCAGCATCATCTCCAACAACGACTACGAGGGTTGCCAGGAGGGCTTCCTCAAGGTGCTCGCCATGGAGTGTCCCTTCAGCGAGCAGGATCTCGCCAGCGGCAAACTGGAGGCCCTGGAGGAGCGTGCCTTCGAGGCTGCCATGGAGGCGTTCCAGCGCAAGACTGAGCGCATCCAGACCGTGGCCTGGCCCATCATCAAGCAGGTCTATGAGGAGTCGGGTGCCCTCTATGAGCGCATCATGGTTCCCATCACCGACGGCAAGCGCGTCTATAACATCCCCTGCAACCTCAAGGAGGCCTACGACACCGAGGGCAAGTCGGTCGTCAAGCAGTTTGAGAAGGTCATCCTCCTTCACATCATCGACGACGACTGGAAGGAGAACCTCCGTCTGCTCGATGAGCTCCGCCACTCGGTCCAGAACGCCAGCTATGAGCAGAAAGATCCGCTGCTGATCTTCAAGTTGGAGAGCGTCAAGCTCTGGGACAACATGATCGACGATATGAACAACCGCACGGCGAGCGTCCTCATGCGCGGCCAGATCCCCGAGATGCAGCCTGCCGAGCAGGTCCAGGAGGCCCAGGAGGAGGAACACAGCCAGCAGTATATCGAGCAGAAGCAGGATCTCGACGCCGAGCGTGAGCTCGAGGAGGCACGCCAGGCCCAGCAGGCTGCCGCCAGCCACGACACCCGCGAGACGGCGCAGCAGACCAACCACACGCCCTACCGTGCCGAGAAGATGCCGCGCCCGAACGACCCGTGCCCCTGTGGCAGCGGTAAGAAGTTCAAGCACTGCCACGGCCGCGGTCTCTAAGTAGTCAGTCATCCCCATAAGTGGGTATTTTTGTGATATGAAAGAAAGCTCGTACCATGTGTTACGAGCTTTTTTTGTACCTTTGCAGTTTAGAAAGCGATCAAAGACAGAACAGACAAGATGAAACTATCAGAACTCAAGACAGGAGAGAAGGGAGTCATCGTCCGCGTCAGCGGCCATGGTGGCTTCCGCAAGCGTATTATCGAGATGGGATTCATCAAGGGCAAGGAGGTGGACGTGTTGCTCAACGCGCCGCTCAAGGACCCCGTGAAATACAAGGTGATGGGCTATGAGGTTAGCCTGCGCCACAGTGAGGCCGACCTCATCGAGGTCATCTCGCTGGAGGAGGCCCGTCGACTGGAACGCCAGGACCAGGGCGAGCTGCTTTCGCCCATCGAGGCCGATGCCTGCTCGCCCTTCGACAAGCCCCTCACGCCCCAGCAGCTGGAGCACGCGGCAATGGAGAAGCGGCGCCACATCAACGTGGCCCTGGTCGGCAATCCCAACTGCGGCAAGACCTCGCTCTTCAATTTCGCCTCCGGCGCCCATGAGCGCGTGGGCAACTACAGTGGCGTCACGGTCGATGCGAAGACGGGCTTCGCCGAGTATGAGGGCTACCATATCGAGCTGGTCGATCTCCCCGGCACCTACTCCCTCTCGGCCTATTCGCCCGAGGAACTCTACGTTCGCAAGCAGCTTATCGACCATACGCCCGACCTCGTCATCAACGTCATCGACACCAGCAACCTCGAGCGCAATCTCTACCTCACCACCCAGCTCATCGACATGCACATCCCCATGGTCTGTGCGCTCAATATGTACGACGAGGCCGAGGAGCGGGGCGACGCCTTCAGCGTGAAGCAGCTCTCCCGCCTCTTCGGCGTGCCGATGGTGCCCACGGTCTTCACCTCGGGGCGCGGTGTGGAGGAACTCTTCCATACCGTCATCAGCCTCCACGAGAGCATAGAGGGCGACCATCCCGACTCGCGACATATCCATATCAACCACGGTCACGAGATCGAGAACGGCATCCGCGACATGCAGGAGCACCTCAAGCAGGAGGTCGACCTGCGCCAGCGCTATTCCACCCGCTACCTCGCTATCAAACTTCTGGAGCACGACAAGGAGGTGGAGGAGTATGTCGCCACCATGCCCGACGCCAAGGAGATCTTCGCCCATCGCGACCACGCCGCCGCCCGCGTCAAGGAGGAGACGGGCGAGGACAGCGAGACGGCTATCATGGATGCGAAGTACGGTTTTATCCACGGCGCCCTCAAGGAGGCAGGCTACGAGACAGGCACGAAGAAGGATACCTATCAGACCACCCACGTCATCGACCACCTCCTCACCAACAAGTATATCGGATTCCCCATCTTCTTCCTTCTGCTGCTGGTCATGTTCTCCTCTACATTCCTCATCGGCCAGTATCCGATGGAGTGGATGGAGGCTGGTGTGGCCTGGATCGGCGATCTCGCCGGCAGTGCCCTTCCCGAGGGGCCCGTCCGCGACCTGCTCGTCGATGGCATCATCGGGGGTGTGGGAGCCGTCATCGTCTTCCTTCCCCAGATTCTCATCCTCTACTTCTTCATCTCGTTCATGGAGGACTGCGGCTACATGGCGCGCGCCGCTTTCATCATGGATAAGCTCATGCACAAGATGGGGCTCCACGGCAAGTCCTTCATTCCGCTCATCATGGGCTTCGGCTGCAATGTCCCCGCCATCATGGCCACGCGCACCGTCGAGAGCCGCCGTTCGCGCCTCGTCACGATGCTCCTCGTGCCGCTGATGAGTTGTGAGGCCCGCATTCCTGTCTATGTGATGGTCATCGTCGCTTTCTTTCGTCCCCACCAGCAGCCCTTGGTCATGATGTCGCTCTATCTCCTGGGCATGCTGCTGGCCGTCGTGATGAGCAAGATCTTCACCTCCTTCGTCTTCAAGGGCGAGGACACGCCTTTCGTCATGGAGCTGCCGCCCTACCGATTCCCGACGTGGAAGGCCGTCGGACGCCACACCTGGGAGAAGGGGCGCCAGTATCTCAAGAAGATGGGTGGCATCATCCTCTGCGCCACCATCATCGTCTGGGCCCTCGGCTACTTCCCCCACAACGAGCAGCTCGGCGAGGAGGCGCAGCAGGAGCAGAGCTACATCGGACAGATCGGCCATGCCGTAGAGCCGGTCTTTACCCCGCAAGGATTTAACTGGAAACTCGACATCGGCCTCGTCGCTGGTGTGGGTGCCAAGGAGGTGGTGGCCTCCACGATGGGCGTGCTCTACAGCAACGATAGCCGCGCGTTCCGATCCGAACTCCAGCACGACGTGGCCCGCCAGCACGGCCTCAGTTACGACGAGGCGGGACCCCTAACGACGCTCACGGCCTATTGCTTCCTGCTCTTCGTCCTGCTCTATTTCCCCTGCATAGCGACCGTGGCCGCCATTAAGGGCGAGACAGGATCCTGGCGCTGGGCCCTCTTTGCCGCTGGCTATACGACGCTCCTGGCCTGGGTGGTCAGTGCCCTGGTCTTTCAGTTGGGGCGTCTGCTGCTGGTGTAGCGCCTGCAGTTTTATAGCGCCTGCTGCTTTATTAGTGCCGCAGTTTTAACGTGCCTTCGCGCGAAAGCAAGCCCTGTTAAGCAAGAGCGGGCTGTCGTCGGTTTTCCCGATGACAGCCCGCTCATGCTTGACCAATCTACGTATGGTTGCTGCGTGTCCCGCTATCTCCGCATGAACTCGCCAACACCCCGCCAGCTTTATTTTATAAACAATTCTGGGAAAGCTTCTTTGGCAGAACACTTGGTTCCATCAGAATAGATACAGTCGTACATGGTAACTGAATAGCCCACGGGTTGCCAATCTATGCCGTAGGATTGAGACATGAGGGCAAAGAAAGTGGACTTAAAAAATAATAAACGACGGGATGATTCGTTTTAATAGTGTGGAAACCAGCTAAATGCGTAAAGAGTAATGCGATCGGAATCCGTTCATGCGCTGCTAATCGTCAGAAACGATCGAAATCTATAGATGGATTGTGGCTTACAAAAAAACGTCTTTCGCTGGGTAATGATTGACAAACGATTGGTTGGTGAAACAAACGCTTGACAAACGCTATGATAGGCGAACGGATGGCAAGCAAGGTAATGATTAACAAAACAATGATTGACAGAATAGAGATGAAACAGAAATTGATGCAATGGAGATCAGCCCTGGTGCTGGTCACGATGCTCCTCATGCTGCCCTTGCAGATGCTGGCGGCAGAACTGGGAGAGGCAGGCAAGCGACTCGCAGCGCTGCCGGGAGTGAGTGATGTGGAGGCATTGGAGAGTACGACGTTCCCCGAGAAGTATGTGTTCTTCATCAAGCAACAGCTTGACGGCAAAGATGCCTCGAAGGGTACTTTCGAGCAGCGCGTGGTGCTCTGCCACAGGGGCTTCGACCGTCCCACCGTGCTCGTGACGGAAGGATACAGTGCGCGCTACGCCCTCTACAAGGGCTACATCGAGGAGTTGGCCAAACTGTTCGACACCAATATCATCTTTGTGGAGTATCGCTACTTCGAAAAGTCGATGCCGAACCCTTGCAACTGGGACTATCTGACGGTGGAGAACTCGCTCTATGACCTTCACCACGTCACCCAGACGTTCCACGCCATGTATAAGGGCAAATGGATCGCCACGGGCATCAGCAAGGGTGGACAGACCACGATGTTCTATCGCTGCTTCTTCCCCGACGACGTCGATATCTCCGTACCCTATGTGGCCCCGCTGAACCGCAGCGTGGAGGACGGACGCCACGAGGATTTTCTGCAGAACAAGGTCTCGACGAAGGAGAACCGCCAGCGCGTGCTCGACTTCCAGCTCATGGCCTTCAAGCGCAAGGAGGCGCTCGTGCCCATGTTGCAGAAGTATTGCGATCAGAAACAGTACACCTTCAATGCGCCGATAGACGAGATCTTCGACTTTACGGTGATGGAGTATGCCTTCGCCTTCTGGCAGTGGGGCATGGATTTGAAGGAGATACCAACTTCCACGGCTACCGACGATCAGGTGTTCGACTATCTGATGAAGACGAGCGAGCCGGGCTACTTCTCCAATCAAAACCCCAACTTCTCCTTCAACGTGCAGGCGGCCAAGGAACTGGGCTATTACGGCTACTACACGAAGCCTTTCAAGCGCTATCTGAGCATCAACACGGCCAAGGGGTACCTCCGCCGCCTGATGCTGCCGAAGGGCACGGAGGGCGTCACCTTCTCCTCAGACCTCTATAAGCGCACGGTGGACTATCTTAGCACCCACGACCCGAAGATGGTCTATATCTATGGTGACATCGATCCCTGGAGCGCCTCGGGTGTCTATGGACTCCCCTTCACTAAAAACAAGAAGAATATGCATGTCTATATGTTGGCTGGCGGATCCCACAAGACGCGCATCCTCTCCTTCCCAGAGCCCACGCGTGAGGAGATCATCAGTTTGATCCGTGGTTGGCTCAATGAGTAGGGCCGCGGCTCACGAATAGGCCACGCCTGTGTAGAAGCAAGACAAAGGCCAGCAGGAAATGATCCGGCTGGCCTTTGTTAGAGGGATGAGATGGAAACGGGCGCTGGGCGCCACGGTCCTCTCGCGAAGACTACTCCTTGTCCTCCTCCTGGGGAGCGTTGGGATTCTCCTCGATGGGGAGCGGACGGTCGATGACGGTCTTGAAGGAGATGAGGCTCTTGCTGCGGGAGAGGCCCAGCGGCTGGAGCTTGTCATGGATGATGTCCATCATGTGGTGGTTGTTGCGAGCGAAGATCTTGATGAACAGGTCGTAATCGCCCGTCGTGATGTGGCACTCCACCACCTCGGGAATCTTCTTCAAGGCCTCCACCACGCGGTCGAAGTCCTCGGGATTCTTCAGATAGAGACCGATATAGGCGCAGGTCTCGTAGCCGATCTTCTCGGGGGCGATGAGAAACTGCGATCCCAGGAGAATGCCCAGGTTGGTGAGCTTCTGTATGCGCTGGTGGATAGCGGCACCACTCACGTTGCAAGAACGTGCTACTTCGAGGAACGGAATGCGAGCGTCTTCTGCGATAAGACCGAGAATCTTGCGGTCTAACTTGTCTAAACTTCTGTATGCCATATTGATAGTATGTTATTTGGTGCAAAGATACAATATTCCTTTGATTTTTGCAACTAATTAGCGTTTTTTATTTAGATAATTCATCTTTTTGCACCGTTTCCGCCTATCAAAAGACTGTAAGTCGGGATTTTGAATGAAAATTCGTGGTTTTTCGTGCGTTTTTCTCACGTTATTCGACATTCGCCCCAGATCGTCCGCAGTTTGCCCCTACCTGCTAAGGGTTGGCAGCTGGGGAGGGGGCTTTCTCCGTGGCGTAGTAATTGACGTGGAGCATGTTGGCCTTGCGCAGCGCCATTTTTACACCCTCAACGACACGCATGGGGGCATGGCGGTCGGCCTTGAGGCAAACCGTAAGCTGTTGGGCCTCGCCGCTCTTGCGGGCCTGGCGCTGCTCGCGCTGGAGAAAGGCAGAGAGTTCGTCGAGGCTTACCACCTTGTCGTTGACCTGGATACAGACGGCTGCGTCCTGCTGAGACTGTGCCGAACCGAGGGACTGCGCCGTGTTGGCGGCCTGCGTCGTGCCGACGGGCTGGCCGATAAAGATGTAGGTGGTGTTGGTCTTGCGCGAGAGGTGGGTGAGTTCCGTGCCCTGCGGCGTCTTGTAGCGCACCTTGAGGTTGACCTTTCTCATGTGGGTGACGATCATGAAAAAGAAGAGAATGGCGAAGATGAGGTCGGGGAGGGAGGCTGTGTTGAGGCTCGGCACCTCGTGGTTTCTGCGACGTATGATGCTCATGGTGTTTTCTCCTCATGATAGACTTCAGCCAGGCGCTGGGGGTAGGCATCGCTGACGATGGCCTTCTCGTCCTCGGAACAGCGTGCGAAACTGGTGCCGTAGCGGCGTTGAGCCTCTTGGTTGCGCAAGGTGAGGTAGGCGTTGGCGATCTCGTTTTGTGTCTGAAAGTAGGTGTCGTAGGTTGAGGCGGGGTCGGCCTCCAGGCGGATGATGTGCTGCTGGGGACCGGCCACGGTGATGAAATCGACGATCTTTTGACGGAGACTGCCGATCGCTACCTTAGCACCATTGCAGGTGAGATTGTTGCGACTGTCGATGTGGAGAGTCATGATGCGGCTCTTGTCCACTTCCTGTGGTTTCTGTTGGTCCTTGGTCGGCTGGAGAGGAGGGAGCTGGCGGTGGAGGCCTTTGTCCACGTCCATGGAGGTGGTGACGAGGAAGAGGATGAGCAGGACAAAGGAGATGTCGGCCGTGGAACTGGCGTTGAGTTGCGGAACGCTGCGCTTTTTCTTCTGAAACAACATGAAGCTATCCTTTGTGATGAGGTTTGCGGTAGTAGCGCGTGGCGCCGAAGAGGGCCGCGCCGATAGCTGCGACGAGCAGCACGGAGGCTGTGGTGATGAGCATGCCGGAGAGTTTCAGTCCCCACCAGTCGGTGTAGGTCTCGCCGTTGATGATCATGGGAGCTGAGGAGGAGGCGAGGAATCCTACCACGAGTGTCACGAGGGTGAGGCTCGTGATGGCGATGGAAATCTTGTGCGTGGGCACGCCGTGGACCACGGAACTCGTCCCCTGATGGAGGCGGGCGGAGTGGATGCCGGCCACGATGGCGAGGATGGTCGTCAGCGCCATGATGCCGTAGACGGCGCCCAGCAGGACATCGGTGAGCATGGGGGCATTCATGCGGTCGTTCTTCCAGTAGGGTGTGTCGTAGCCGAAGAGGAAGAAGGCGAGGAAGAGGGCCACGACATAGCCCAGCAAGCCGTAGAGGACGTGCTGGGAGATGCGCTCGGTGGGTCGGCGCCAGGGCTGCGAGGAGTGATGGGAGGTCTGTGGCATGGCTATGCGCCTTTCTGTTTATACTCCATGATGGCGTCAAGGAGCGTGATGACCGACTCTTCCATTTGTGCCGTGAGATGCTCTATCTTGGAGAGGATGAAGTTGTAGAATACCTGTAGCACGAGGGCCACGATGATGCCGAAGATGGTGGTGATGAGGGCCACCTTCATACCTGAGGCCACGATGGTGGGACTGATGTCGCCAGCCTGCTGAATCTGGTCGAAGGCCATGACCATGCCGATCACGGTCCCGAGGAAACCCAGCGAGGGGGCCATGGCGATGAAGAGGGTGATCCAGGAGCAGCCTTTCTCGAGGTTGGCGGCCTGCACCTCGCCGTAGCTGGTCACGCCGCGTTCGATGTCGTCGATTGTATTGTCGATGCGGGCTAGTCCCTGAGCGCAGAGCGAGGCAACGGGGCCGCGAGTGTCGAGGCTCAGGCGGCGGGCTCCCTCGATGTCGCCCTGGGCGATGCGACTGGCTATGTCGGCCATAAACTTCTTGGCGTTGATCTCTGAGAGGCTCAGGAAGATGATGCGCTCGATGCAGAAGGCTAGGCCGAGAATCAGTGCGAGGGAGACGAGGGACATGAAGCCGGCGTTGCCCTCGATAAACTTCGTTTTCAGTACTTGGTGGAAACCACTGCCTTCGCCGCTCTGCCCCTGCTTCTCCATTTCGGCCATGGTGGCCTCGTTGGCATCGCCAGCATCAGCCAGGGCGTCGTCCTGCTGAGCCTGTGAACCTGTGGCGTCGTCCGCTTGTGTGGTAGGAGCTTTGTCGGCTGCTGGATCCGTTTGTGTGGCTGCTGCGTCTGCAGGTTTGGCAGTTGTTCTTGCTGCTGGATCGCCTGGCGCTGCGGCCTCGGTGGATTGTGCTGCTGAGGGGGCGTGGTCTTGCGCCAGGGCGGCGCAGGGCGCAAACGTGAGTAGTGCGGCCATGGCGACCGCCAGTATACTGTGGTTCATATTCTCCTGTAACAATTTTGCGCAAAAGTAATCATAATATTTCTAAGTCGGCCTATCGCCTATGGTTTTTTAGACTTCCTTTGGTTAGATTTTGCCTTTTTTATGGTTCGTCCGAAAAATGAAGGGGTAGGGTGTCGGGGTTGTTCCATTCCGGCCTGCTGGTCAAGGAAAGCGATCATATCAACCAATATGGCTAGAAACAAAAAGCCGGAGCGCACTAAGTCGCTCCGGCTCATTGTTAGTACAAAAATATCATGTGGGGGGATTACTTACCCTCTTCCATGCGCTTCTTGAGGTCAGCCAGTACGCCGAGGTCGCCCAGGGACGTGCCAGCGACAACGTTCTGAATCTGAGCGGTCTCCTGGTGCTGCTGCTGACGGCGGCCACCACCACGGTGATTGTTCTCACGGCGCGGCTCGTCCTTCACATCCTCGAACGTGCGAGAGTGGGAAAGGATGATGCGCTTAGAGTCCTTGACAAACTCGATGACCATGAACGGCAGCTCCTCGCCGAGCTGAGCCTGCGTGCCATCCTCCTTGACGAGGTGCTTCGGCGTAGCGAAACCTTCGCCACCCTCGTTGAGGGTGATGACGGCACCCTTGTCCATAGACTCCGTGATCTTGCCAATGTGGACCGTACCCGGCTTGTAGATCGTCTCGTAGGTGTCCCAAGGATTCTGCTCCAGCTGCTTGTGGCCAAGGCTGAGGCGACGGTTCTCCTTGTCGATCTCGAGGACGACCACGTCGATCGTCTCGCCCACCTTCGTGAACTCTGACGGGTGCTTGATCTTCTTTGTCCAAGAGAGGTCGCTGATGTGGATCAGGCCATCGACACCCTCCTCGAGCTCTACGAAGATACCGAAGTTGGTGAAGTTGCGCACCTTGGCGGTGTGCTTGCTGCCAACGGGGTACTTCACCTCGATGTTCTCCCACGGATCCTCCTTGAGCTGCTTCAGGCCAAGGCTCATCTTGCGCTCGTCGCGGTCGAGGGTGAGGATGACGGCCTCTACCTCGTCGCCTACCTTCAGGAAGTCCTGAGCGGAACGCAGGTGCTGGCTCCAAGACATCTCGGAGACGTGGATCAGACCCTCGACGCCCGGCTGGATTTCGACGAAGGCACCGTAGTCGGCCATGACGACAACCTTGCCCTTGACATGGTCGCCGACCTTGAGGTTCTGGTCGAGGCTATCCCATGGATGCGGGGTGAGCTGCTTCAGACCGAGGGCAATGCGCTTCTTCTCCTGGTCGAAGTCGAGGATAACGACATTGATCTTCTGGTCGAGCTCCACTACCTCGTGAGGATCGCTCACGCGGCCCCAAGAGAGGTCGGTGATGTGGATGAGTCCGTCAACACCACCGAGATCAACGAAGACGCCGTAGGTCGTGATGTTCTTGACAGTACCCTCCAGGATCTGACCCTTCTCCAGGTGAGAGATGATCTCCTTGCGCTGAGCCTCCAGCTCGGCCTCGATGAGAGCCTTGTGAGAGACGACAACGTTGCGGAACTCCTGGTTGATCTTGACGACCTTGAACTCCATCGTCTTGCCGACGAAGATGTCGTAGTCGCGTATGGGGTGAACGTCAATCTGGCTGCCGGGGAGGAAGGCCTCAATGCCAAATACATCAACGATCATGCCACCCTTCGTGCGGCTCTTGATGTAGCCCTGGATGATCTCGTCACCCTCCATGGCCTTGTTGATGTTGTCCCAGCTCTTCTGAAGACGAGCCTTCTTGTGAGAAAGCTCCAGCTGACCGTTCTTGTCCTCCTGGCTCTCGACATAGACCTCTACCTTGTCGCCGACCTTGAGGTCGGGGTTGTAGCGGAACTCGGATGCGGGGATGATACCATCGCTCTTGTAGCCGATGTTGACAACGACTTCCTTCTTGTCGATGGAGATAACGGTACCCTCAACCACCTGGTGCTCCTGAATCTTGTTCAGGGTCTCGTCGTAGGCCTTGGTCAGTTCGCCTTCGCCATTGCCAGCCTTGGAACCGCTCTCAAACTCGTCCCAGTTGAAGTCGTCCAACGGCTGTACGTTCTTGTAATCAATCATAAATAGTTAAAAATAAATGAATTAATTAATAAAGTTAGACTTTATGTGAATTGTACTGCGAAAAGGGCACGTTGGCCCAAATCGGGTGCAAAGTTACAAACAATAATCTGAATATCAACAACTTTCGCCCTCTTTTTTCTCTTTTTCTTTTTATACGACCGAGAAAGGGTGGGCGAAAGGCGGAATAATATCCCCGCTTTGGCTGCCGCAGGCGACAGTCAGATCGCGGGAGTAGGGGATGGATCAGTTGACCGTATAGCAGATGCTGCGGTGGATCCACCAGCCGGTGTTGCTGCTATGCAGGCGCACACGCGAACCATCGGGGCGATAGATCTCGGCGATGTTGTACCATCCGTTGGAGATGCCGTTGACATAGATGTCGTAGTCCATGTTGGCATAGAGGCGCATGCAGACGGCGCCACCGGGACTGTTGCGCAGGTTGGTATAGCCCCTGAGGTCAGAGATCTTGACGTGGGTGAGGTTCATGCTGGTGGGGGTGACGCGGGGCGCGGGTTTGGCTTGTGCCGCCCTCTGCTTGGCGACTTTGGCCTCTGCCTTGGCCTGGGAGGCTGCAGCCTGGGCGTCGCTGGCCTTTTCCTTGGCCTCTTTGAGTTCTTCCTTCAGTCTTTCGTTCTCCTTGGCTGTCTGTTCGGCCTGGAGTTCGGCTTTGAGCTCTTCTTTCAATGCCTGGCGGTCGGCCTGGCTATTGCAGGCGAAGAGCATGGGGACGAGCAGGGCCGCTGCGAGTGATTTGATCTTCATGTTTTTTAGAATGTGTTATGTTGAGACAAAAACTGTTGTCGGATGCAAAGGTACAAAAAATATCCTTTTGGCGTAGGAATCGTGAACAAAAATCGCCTCGCTGCATCCTATATATTTATATAGTACGCGCGCGAGGCGATGGTATTCCTTTTCTGAGAGAAGGCTGGGCTATTGGCGGGCCAGGTTGATGTCGCTGATGCGGCCCTGGGCGTTGACCGTGGCTCGGATGCTATACTGCAGCGTGGCCTTGCCCCCTTCGCGGACGATTTCGAGTTTGGCGGGGATGATCATCTTGTAGGAGACCGCCTTGGCGTCCTCGGCCTCTATCTTGTCGCAAGCCGTCGGCTTTTCCATCTTCCAGGTGATCGACTTTACGTCGGCCTGGTAGAGTTTGTCGCGCATGTACTTGACGACCTCCTTGGAGGTGGCGTTGCTTGCCCCGTTGAAAGTCAACGTCTCGGCCACGGCCCCGCTGATGCCCTCGGTGCTCTTGCTGTTCATCGCGACAAGCAGTCGGCGCACCGGCTCGGCCTGCTTTGCCGCATCTGCCTCCATCTTCTTCTCCGTCACGGTCATGAGCTGCTGCGCCAGTTTTTCAGCCTCCACATGGTGGCGTCCATCGGGGTGCTGGGCGATATACTTAGCGTAGGCGTCCTCATTATTGGCCGCGCAAGCCGCCGCCCAGTCCATGGAGTCGAGTTTCTCTTTGTTCTGCTTCTCCACGTCGGCCCAATCGTCCTTGATGCCCTGCAGCGAGGTGAGCAATTTGCGTGCCTCCTGAATGTGGGCGATGGGCGCCGTCTGCTCGTAGTCGGTGATGTACTGTTGCAGGACGTCGGCATTCTTACTTTGCATAGCGCTCTCGAAGTCGTTGCGCTCCGTGTTGGCCTTGCCGTCTTGGTAGAAATAGAGGAGCACGAAGCAGGTGATGACCGTAATGGCCAGCGAGACCAGCAGCGAGATGTGCTTGTTCTTCTTCTCCTTGTCCTCCTTCGGTTTCTGTTGCTCGCCCGTGTGATTTGTATCCGTCTGCTGCTGTTGGTTGCCTGTCTGCTGCTCGTGACGCGAGTGCGTGGTAGTCGGACGCACCTCCTCGACGATCGGCGTGGCAATGGCGATGGGTTCCTCTTCGTCCACAGGGGTGACGACGGGGGCTTCGGCCGGCTGGTCCTCACGCTGCCACTCCTGCTGCACGGGCGCTTGCTCCTGCTGGTGGTCCGTCTGCGCATATTCCTCTTCCTCCTGTCGCAAATCTTCGGTCGAGGCCGTCTGCGGCTGGTGGCAGTTGGGGCAGATCTCGTCCGCTTTGAGGTAGATTTCGCCACAGTGGGGGCATTTCACCACGTGGCCAGCTATTTCGACACCACAACTGGGGCACACGGGCGCTTTGTCGCTCACCTGATGGCCACACTCGGGACATTTGATAATCATCGTTGTAAACTCTTTAGGATAATGTGATACTGGTTAAAAAATGGTGGGTCGCTACCTTCGCCTTGGGAAGCGCAGCTCTCTCATGCTTCGCCGCCCCATGAGCCGGCTCTTGTCAACATAGCCGTTGACGCCGTTGATGTGGCCCTTGCCAGTGTATTGCCAGGCGAAGACCTCGCGGCCGTCTTGCAGCACGGGCGGGGTGCTGGAGTAGCGGGCGATGAAGAGCAGGTAGCCGTCGAGCTCGTTCTGTAAGTATTTGTTGTAGAAACTCTCGTAGGTGTAGATGAGGGGCTTGCAGTGGTAGGCGCGCTCCATGAGCTGGAGAAACTTATGGAGGGAGTCGACCAACGCTTCGCGGCGCAGGCCGCCCGTGGTCTCGATATCGACCATGGGGATGAGGTCCTGGTCCTTGGCCTGACACTGGTAGCGGAAGTTGCGCAGCTGCTCCACCTGGGGCCGCGTGGGACGGTAGAAATGGTACGACCCCACCTTCAGGCCGTACTGCTTCGCCAGCGCGATGTTTTGGGCGTAGCGCTTGTCGATGTTGGTGCCGCCCTCGGTAGCCTTGAGATAAACGTAGGCCATCTTGCTATTGTTGCCGATGGCCTCCCAGAACACTTCGCCCTGGTAGTGGCTCATGTCCAAGCCGTGGACGTGGTTGCAAGTGTCCTCACACTGGATGGTGTACTGCCCGTACATCATGGCGGGTAAAACGAAGGCCCAAATGGCAAGTATGATTTTTCTAATGTTCATAGACTGCAAAGGTAGCATTTTTTCCCTAAATCTCCAGCCTTCGAGGCCATAATTTGCATTAATTTACCTATGAAAGCGGGAATGGGCCGATTTTTTTTGCCGAGAAAAGAAAACTTCGTACCTTTGCCGTTATGATAGAAAAGAAAGAAAACAACCGGCGCGCCGAGTGGCTTCGCGCCTTCGAGCGGCTGATAGACGTGCAATATCGCTTGCGGCAAGATTGTCCCTGGGACCGGAAGCAGACCTTCGAGAGTCTGCGGCCCAATACGATCGAGGAAGTCTATGAACTGGCCGACGCACTGGCCCGTGGCGACAAGGCAGAGATCATGAAGGAGCTGGGAGACGTGATGGAGCATGTGGTCTTCTACGCCATGCTCGGCGATGAGACGGGCGACTTCGACATCGCCGACGTCTGCAATCATCAAAGCGACAAACTGATGTTTCGTCACACCTTCATCGACTGGAACGATACGTCGATGCTGCCCGAGGGAGCACCGGCCTGGTCGGTCTCTTCCTCTGATATGGCCATCAACGACAAGGGACAGGTGGTCTATCGGACGGATCTGGAGGCGGAAAGGCGCGCGGCAGCCGAAGGCAAGCCCGCGACGGCCCTGGCCGTGGAGCAGACCTGGGAACAGGTGAAGCAGCGGGAGCGCGATGGCAACAAGAGTGTGCTCTCGGGAGTGCCCGACTCGCTGCCGTCCATCATCAAGGCGTATCGCGTTCAGGACAAGGCGCGCAACGTGGGCTTCGACTGGGAGAAACCGGCCGACGTCTGGGACAAAGTGCGCGAGGAACTGGGAGAACTGGAGGAGGAACTCCAACGCGGTGATCACGAGGCTTCGGAGCATGAGCTTGGCGACTTCCTCTTCTCCGTTATCAATGCGGCCCGACTCTATCGCCTCAATCCCGACAACGCGCTGGAGCACACGAACCATAAGTTTATCCGCCGCTTCAACTATGTGGAGCAGCAGGCCAAAGTCCAAGGACGGTCGATCAAGGAACTCACGCTGGAGGAAATGGACCGACTGTGGGACGAGGCAAAGCAAAAAGAAAAGAAACAAGAATAAACACAATACGAATATGCGTAAAATCACTTTATTCATGGCAGCCATGGTGGCCCTGTTTGTCGCCGTGGGATGCGACAACAAACCCAAAGAGGGAAAGGTCATCACACCGGGGGTGGAGGGCCTGGACACGGCCGAGAACGACTCGACAATCTATGGTAAACTGATCGACGGCGGCATGAACAGTATGATTCTCCTGACCGACGACGGCGACACGCTGGAACTGCTCCGCAATCCCGATGATACCCTGGAGGTGGTCAAGGGTGGCATCGTGCCCAACGACCGCTATGCAGTCATCGCCTATAGCAATTATGGCGACCGCTTCATCCGCACCGCTATCAACATCGAATCGCTGAAGGGACGCTGGAGCAGCCTGGACCGCGACTTCGAGATCAAGGACGACGGTACCGTGACCTCGGCTGTGGCCTCGGAGACCAATGCATGGAAGAGTTGGGTGATCCGCAACGGACAGCTCGTGTTGGGTCGCGACACTTTCGTCGTCGATGAACTGGGTGCTGACTCCATGCTGCTGGAGAACCGCGAGGGAATCTACAGTTTCAAGCGTGGCGGAAAATAGCCGCTGCCCGATTTCTCTGTTTTCAACTTCTCAACTTCTGAAATTCTCAACGCTACGCACGCTATGGAGCCTTTTCAGGTAAAGATCTTGGGATGTGGGAGCGCGCTGCCCACAGGTAAGCATTTCTGCTCGTCGCAGGTGGTGGAGGTCAGGGGGAAGCAGTTTATGATCGACTGTGGCGAGGGGACGCAGATGCAACTGCGCAAATATAGCGTCCACTTCTCGCGCCTCATCGCCGTCTTCATCTCCCACATGCACGGCGACCATTGCTTCGGACTGCTGGGGATGCTCTCCACCTTCGGCATGACGGGGCGCACGGCACCCCTCCACCTCTATGCGCCCGCCGACTTCGAGGGTTTGTTTCGTCAGGAACTCGATTTCTTCTGCGACCGACTAGGCTTCGAGGTGGTCTTTCATCCCGTTGATACGACGGTGCAGCAGGTGATCTATGAGGATAAGAGTCTCACGGTAGAGACCATCCCGCTGAGCCATCGCGTGCCTTGTTGCGGATTCCTGTTCAGGGAGAAGCCTTTGCTGCCGCACATCCGCCGTGATAGAATCGACTATTACAATATCCCGCTGAGCCAAATCAACAATATCAAGGCGGGAGCGGGATGGACGACCGAGGAGGGGGTGGTGTTGGCCCACGAGGAGCTGGTCACGCCAGCGGACCCGCCGAGGAGCTACGCCTACTGTTCGGATACGCGCTACCTGCCGGACCTTCACAAGCGGATAGCGGGGGTGAGCACGCTCTATCATGAGAGTACCTATGACGACTCCAACATCGACCGAGCGCAGCTCTACTACCACAGTACGGCGGGGCAGGCCGCACAGGTGGCACGCGACGCCAAGGTGGGGAAGTTGCTGCTGGGCCACTTCTCGGCTCGTCATAACAACGAGGAGGTTTTGCTGCAAGATGCGAGGAAGGTCTTTCCGGAGAGTTTCTTGACCAACGAAGGACTGACGTTTGACGTTTGATGAGCGGTAGGTGACGATTTATTGCCTCAAAGCGATTGAAAGATGTTAAACGGGCGTAAATAATCGTATCGCCCACCGTCTCATTGAGAATGTTTTAGTAACTTTGCAGTAACCTATTGATTATACGGATATGAAGAAAAAGATATTTGCAAGCATAGTTTTGGCTGGAATGATGGCCGTGGGTGTGCCAACGATGGCGAGTGCTGAGGCTTCTGTTCTGATCATAGAGCAGGAGAGCCAGCGAATAACGGTGTCGGTCTCGGGATCGGTGCTCCGCGTGTCGGGTGCTGACGGCGAGGTCCTTCATATCTATAATGTCACGGGCGTGCGCGTGATGAGCATCAAGGTGGATGGTTATGAGAAGAGCTACACGCTCAACCTCCCGAAGGGATGCTACATCGTCAAGATCGGAAAGACGGTGCGCAAGATCACGATCCGTTAGTATTAGTATCGGTTGCCTATCGACGACGGATACCCCTTAACTGCTTATTCCCTATATCAATGGTTTCTCTGCCTGGCGAGTCTGAGATACAGCAAATGTTGGCTGACCCCGCCCAAAGGCAGAGTGCTTTTTCCACACTTGTCAGGACGTATAGTCGTCCGCTCTACTGGAAAATACGCGGCATTGTCGTGACCCACGAGAATGCCGACGACGTGCTGCAGAACACTTTTTTGAAAGCTTGGCGCAACTTGGACGACTTTCGTGGAGGGTCTAAGTTGAGTACTTGGCTCTACCGTATTGCTGTCAACGAGTCGCTTGACTATCTCCGCAAGGAAAAGACGCGTGCGCAGCAGGCCGACTCCCCCCTTTCTTTGGCCGACCGCCTTTCTTCCGATCCTTATTTTGATGGCGACAGGGCCCAGGCCCTTCTCCAGGAGGCCGTAGCCACGCTGCCCGAAGTACAACGGGCCGTCTTCAACCTCCGCTATTTCGACAATATGAAATACAAGGAAATGAGTCAGGTCTTGCAGACCAGCGAAGGTGCACTCAAGGCTTCCTACCATTTCGCAGTGGAGAAAGTGACCCACTATCTACAGGCTCATCAGTAGGACCGTTTGTGCAAGATGATGTAGATGATGACGGGTGCACCGATGAGTGGTGTGACGGCATTGATGGGCACGTTGCCCCCGTCGGTGGGTAGCGAGCATACCAGGTTGCAGAGCAGGGCTACGACGCTTCCACAGAGAATGGTGCAGGGCATGAGCGCTCGTTGGTCATCGTTGCCAAGTAGCAGGCGCGCGATATGGGGCACGGCCAGTCCGATGAAAGCAATGGGGCCACAGAAGGCTGTGGTCGTGGCGGTGAGCAGTCCGACAAGGAGAAGCAGCACGTTGCGCAGCCGTCGGGTGGCTACGCCCATGCTCTCGGCATATTGCGCACCCAGTTGGATGATATTCAGTGGTTTGATGAGCAACAGGCAAGCCGTGAGGCCCACCAGAGTGACGGTCGAAAAGGCGGGCATCAGTGCCATCGAAACCCCACCGAAGTGCCCCAAGCCCCAAATCATAAAACTCCTAACGCCCTCCTCGGTGGCAAAATAGTTGAGCAGCGAGACCACCGACGAGGCCACATAGCCCACCATCATACCGACGATGAGCAGCATGAGGCCATGGCGCATGATGGTAGAGAAGAGGAAGATGATCGCCGTCACGGCCATGGCCCCGACGAAAGCTGCCCCGACGACGGCCATAAAACCCGTCCAAGAAAAGAGTGCCGTACTCACGCTGCCTCCCCAGAGTAGCATGACGAGGGCCACGCCAAGGCTTGCTCCACTACTCACGCCGAAGACGTCGGGACCCGCCAGGGGGTTGCGAAAAGCCGTCTGTAGCATCAGGCCGCTGGCTGCCAGTGACGCACCACAGAGTGTAGCCGTCAGAGCCTGGGGCAGGCGCGTCTCCAGGACGATATACTGCCAACTGGACTTCGTGCTCGTCTCGCCCAGGAGAATAAGGGCGACCTCATGGCAGGGGATCCTCACGGGTCCGATGAGGAGAGAGAGGGCGAAGAGAAGGGTAGCGAGCAGCGCCAGGATTAATCCGATGATCATTCCTTTGGCGATATGGCGATGAGGTAATGTCATGTTCCTAAAATAGATCCTTTTTGCGATGTATTTCCTTTATATAAAATACTTCCACTCTATTATCTATATTATAATGTAGTTCCTTTCTGCGGTAGTTCCTTTATACGATGGGTTGATAATAGCGCAAGTCGCTGCCCAGTCGATCGCGCAGGGCAGGGTGGAAGAGGACGATTAGATCGCGGAGGAGCCAGTCGGGACGCCACGACACTTCCTCGAAATAGGGTTTGCGGTCCACGGGGCATCCGTAGATTCGCCCTTCCTTGAAGGCCCGCAGTTGCTCGTAGCCCGCACACTCCGCCCGCAACTGCCTCTTGGTCAGATGCCCCTGGAAACTCATCAGCCAGATGTCGGCCTCCCCCGCCTTGTCGAGTACGGTCTCGAAGGATAGGGGCAGCGACCCGCTATGGGTGTCGGAGGCGTAGGCGTAGGAGATGTGGGCGTCGCGATAGATCAGTCCCATGCTGCTTCTGCCTCCTGGCAGATACCAGGTGGATCCAGTCTTGCGCTCGGGTAGGACGCTCCGATGCTCCTTGTCGCCCTTGGCAAGGGCAGAAAGCCGTTGGTATTCACGTTCCACGATCCGAAACAGACTGTCGGCCTGCTCGCCGCGGCCCACCAGCCGTCCGTAGAAGCGCATCCATTCCGCACGCCCTAGGGCCGAAGTCTCCATATAGTCGGCACATTCGATGATGGGAATCCCCGTCTTTTCGAGCACGCCATACCCGCCACTGTTCTCGAAAGGAGAGAGCAGGACAGCGTCAGACTGCAGATCGACGATGCGTTCCACATTGGGATTCATCGCCTCGCCGCAGTCGGCAATGGCGTCTTTGGCCTCTGTCAGCCGGAGGCGTCGCTGCACGTCGGGGATGAGCATATATTTCGCGTCGGCCACGCCTGCGATCCGCTGGCCCTCGCCGAGCCACTCCAGCAGGTTGGCATGGGCCGTCGTGTAGACCACCATCCGCTCCAAGGGCACGTGGACCACCGTGCCGTCGCCAGGGGGCTGAGTGCCCTCATGGCCGACGAGGTAGTAGGTGTGGAGTGTCTTCCCGGGTTTCCACGGGTCGCGAAGTTCCACACGCGTGTAACCCTCGAAGGCCGTCATGCGTAGGTTTTGTGCGTAGGCCAGTGTGATTTCCTTTCCCTCCCCCGATGGCGTCGTGGACTTCGAAGTGCGTCCACAACTGTAGAAAATGAGGATGAGAAATGTATAAAAAAGCATTTTTCTATCCATTATCGCTCAATTTTACGTCGCAAAGGTACAAAAAAACGCTCAAATCTTTGCAGGGTAAAGGAAAAAATGTAACTTTGCACGAGACGGGATACGACTGGCAAGGTGAGAGCACGCTCTTGTCGAACGCATGTGTACTATCTTGTTCCCTATTACATTATAAACAATCAAAAGTAAACCAAAACAAAATTTAGAATCATGGCAGAAGAGAATTCTAATGTTTTGACCAACCATTATGACAAAAAGAAGATCATCCAGTTCTTCGTTATCATGGTTGTCACGGCCATCGTTTGGAACTTGCCGATCGACACTTTCGGCATTGACGGCCTCACCATCGTGCAGCAACGCATCATTGCGATCTTTGTGTTCGCTACCTTGTCGTGGCTGACGGAGTGTATTCCCTCTTGGGCTACATCGCTCGGAATTATCACCATCATGTGTCTGACCGTTTCGGACAATGCGCTGATGCCCTTCAAGGGTGAGAACATCGGCGAACTGATGGACTCTAAGCATATCATGGCGTCCTTCGCCGACCCCACCATCATGCTCTTCCTTGGTGGATTTATCTTGGCTGCCGCAGCTACTAAGTCGGGTCTCGACGTGCTGCTGGCGCGCAACCTCATTCGGCCTTTCGGTACGAAGAGTGAGAATGTGCTCCTGGGCTTCTTGCTGATCACGGGCATCTTCTCCATGTTCGTCTCCAATACGGCTACCGCCGCCATGATGCTGACGTTCCTTACGCCGGTCTTCGCCGCCCTGCCTGCCAATGGCAAGGGACGCATCGCGCTGACCATGAGTATTCCTATCGCTGCCAACCTTGGTGGTATGGGAACGCCGATCGGTACGCCGCCGAACATGATCGCTCTGAAGTTTCTCAACGATCCTGCGGGTCTGAACATGGGCATTGACTTCGGTCACTGGATGGCCTTCATGTTCCCGCTCGTCATCATCCTGCTTATCATCTCTTGGCGCATCCTTCTGTTCTTCTTCCCGTTCTCGAAGAAGACCATCGAACTGGAGATCAAGGGTTCCGTCCACCACGGATGGCGCATGAATGTGGTCATCGTGACCTTCATCATCACCATCCTCTTGTGGGTGATTCCGAAGTCGGTCACGGGTATCGACTCCTACAATGTGGCCATGGTGCCGATTGGTGTCTTTGCCGTCACGGGTGTCATCACGGCCAAGGACTTGCAGGAGATCAACTGGAGTGTGATTTGGATGGTGGCCGGTGGTTTCGCCCTTGGCTTCGGTATGAATGGTAGCGGACTGGCAGACGCAGCGCTGGAGAGCATCCCGTTTGGCGAATGGAGTCCGATCGTGATTCTCTTGATTTCGGGCCTTATCTGCTACATCCTCTCCAACTTCATCTCCAACACGGCCACGGCCGCCTTGCTCGTCCCGATCCTCGCCGTCGTCTGCACGGGTATGGGTGACAAACTCCACGCCCTCGGTGGCACGAGCACCGTCCTCATCGGTATCGCCATTGCTGCCAGCTCCGCTATGTGTCTCCCGATTTCCACTCCGCCGAATGCCATAGCCTACTCCACGGGTCTCGTCAAGCAGAACGACATGCTCAAGATGGGCCTCATCTGTGGTATCGTCTCGCTGGTGCTGGGCTACTCTGTGCTCTATTTCATCGGCAAGTCGGGTTTCCTGCTTTAGTCAGGACTCCTACTCTTTCGTAAAGATTAGTAGATTGATTTCAAGATAGCTGGGTCCTATAACCATGTACCATTGGTAATGGTTAGAACCCACGGGTAGAATGAAGGGTGGTATGGAGAGCAAGTGTGCTCTCCAGCCACCCCTTTTAGTCGCATAGATTCAACTCAATGAGATATGATACGCAACTTGGTGTTTGATTATGGTGGCGTCGTGGTGAATGTCCACGGTTCGGTGGTGCGGCGCGCCTTTATGGACCTGCGCGTGGCCCGATGGAAGCAGATCCTCTACTATCGGCGCATCAAGCGGTTGAAGGACGACTTCATCGACGGAGTGCGGCCTGCGGAGGAAGTCCTCAACGAGATCCACGCTCTCTGCGGGCGGGGTGTTTCTCGTTCGCAACTCTCCCAGGTGATGGGACTATTGGCGGGTGAGTTGCCTCCCGAACGCATCCGGACGATCGCCTCGCTGCGAGAGAAGTATCGCGTCTATGTGCTGAGCAATATCAACGACTCACTTTGGCAGACCAGCGTCCGACAGATCGAAGCCCTGGGCCTCTCGGTGGCTGACTGCTTCGACGCAACCTTCCTCTCCTACGAGATGGGGGTGGCCAAACCCGACGAGGCCATCTATCAGCAGATGATAGCGGAGACGGGGATGATTCCTGCCGAGACTCTCTACTTCGACGACCGCCGCAACAATGTGGAAGCCGGTCTGCGCCTTGGTTTTCAGGCCCATCAGGTCGTCAGCAATCAGTTGGAGGCGTGTCCTGCTTTTGCCCGCCTAGTGGGTGATAGTGGGCAGTGACAGGTGAGAACTGTGCTACCATCAAGGTGTGATGGCCGTGTCGTCAAAAAACTACGGTCCTGCTGTCAAAGTGTAATGAACGTCTAACCAAGTTGTAATGATGGCACAATAGCAAGGTAATATCGACGTGGAAGGGGTAAAAAACGGGCGAGAGGGTGGCTATCTCAAACTTTTTTTGTAGTTTTGCACTTCCAATGAAAACTGTACGCGCGATCGTCACCACATTGATATGGACGCTGGCCGGGTGCTACCTGCTGCCCGCCATTCTGCTCCATATCCCTGCCATCCAGGAGATGGTGGGCGAAAAGGTGGCCGAAGTCGTTGCCGAGACCCTGAAGACCAACGTGCGTGTGGGACGGGTTGATGTGGGGTTCTTCAATCGTCTTGTGGTCGATGGCCTACGGATCGACGACCAGCAACGGCAACCGATGATTCAGGCTTCGCGTGTGGCGGCCAAGGTCGATTTGGTCTCGCTCTTCCAGGGTAAGGTGAGGATATCTTCCGCCCAGCTCTTCGGCCTCGATGCGCGCCTCTATCAGAAAGACGCCCATACGCCGCCCAACTTCCAGTTTGCCCTCGACGCTCTTTCGGACAAGGACAACAAGGAACCCTCTCATATCGACCTCGCCATCCAGTCGCTCGTTGTCCGCAATGGTTCGGTCCGCTATGACCAATTATGGCAACCGCGTAAGGCGGGTCTCTCGCCCTCCCATCTCCATCTTTCGCAGCTCAGCGGCCATTTCGTCCTCCATTCGCTCACGCCCGACGGACTGAAGGCCGACATCAAAAAACTCTCTTTCTGCGAGCAAAGTGGTCTGCAAGTCGATGCGCTCTCGCTCCATTTCAAGGCCGACCAGCGCCAGGCTCGCATCAGCGACTTGTCGTTGCGCCTGCCCCATTCGCTTTTGGTGGTTCCAGAAGTGGCTGTGTCCTACCGTATGGCCGAAGGTTCCATCGACTGGCGCACGGCCCAGGGGCGTGCTTGCATAGCCTCCTCCCACGTCACGGTCTCCGACTTAGCCTTTCTCCAGCCCGGGCTGAAGGACTGCGACCGTCTCGTAAGCCTGGAGCTTGAGGCTCGTATGGCTGCCTCTCAGTTGCAGATGAGCGGTCTGCGTTTGCAGAGCGAGGGCCTGCTCGACACCCGCCTCACGGGCCGCGTGTCGCTGAAAAATCCTGCCAACGACTGGCAGGTGAATATTGTCCGCCTCAGTGCTGACCTTCCGCAACTCTCCTCTCTCCTTGCCCAGTTGACGCAGGGGAACACGAAGTTGCCGGCGGAAGTCGCGCACCTGGGCCATATCAATTGGACGGGATCGTTTGCCCAGCTTCATGGCCGTATGGAGGCTAAGGGCCGTCTCCTCTCCGATGCAGGCTTCGTGCGGCTGAATGCCGTCCTTAGAGGCCGCGAGGTGTCGGGCATGGTGGAGACGGAGGGCTTTGAGTTGGGTCGCCTCCTGGGCAATCCCGACTTGGGAGGCCTTGCCGCCAAGGTGGAGGGGCGCGCCCTGATACCGCAGGAGTTGTCGCAGCTCCGCTTCGAGGCAAAGGTCAGTGTGCCCTATTTCGACTTCAAGGGCTATCGCTACCGTCAGATCCATCTCGATGGTGCGATGGCCAATGATGTCTTCGACGGATTGTTGAGTCTCGACGACCCCAATGGTCGCATCCGTTTCCAGGGCAAAGTGGCCCATCTCCTTTCTTTATTGGAGAAAAGGAAGCAGACTCGCGTGGCGGTAGATGCTTCGCTGACGGTAGATAACGCCTCGTTGAGTCGCCTGCAACTCTCTGATGCCCTCGGGGCGAGGGTACTCTCCTTGGCTGCCCGCATCCAGGGCAACGCCTCGTCCCTCGACGACCTTAACGGCCTGTTGGAACTCAAGAATTTTTCTCTCCGCCAACCTGGTGAGCAGATAGTCTTGCCCTACCTCCATGCGGAGGTGGTCAATGGGGTGGCGCACCGATCCCTGCGGGCGCATACCGATTTTGCCGATATAGAAATCGGTGGACGCTATGATTATCCTACGCTTTTGGGAAGGTTGCAGAACCTGGTCGGCCACTATCTCCCTTCTCTCGTCAGTCCAGTGCCTTCCCGTGGCAACGACTGCGTCTCTATCTCCGCCACCATCTCCGATACGCCGCTTCTGCGCTCCTTGCTCCACCTGCCGCTGACGCTCCAGGCTCCTGTGGAGTTGCAGGGAGTGGTCGATGGACGACATGGCAACCTCCAGTTGACTGCCCCGTCGCTGACCGTCAGCGACCAGCAGATCACGCAGGCGACCCTCCACCTGCAGACAGCCGACTCTCTCCATCTGACTTTCGCCGCCCACCGCGAGGACAAAGAGGGGACTGCACTGTGCGTCTCGGGCTATGCTGCCGCCAAGGACGACCAGTTGCGTCCTCATATCGCGGCTCAGATGGGTGGCAAGTTGCCCGTATCAGCCGAGGCGGATGCCAACGTGGCCTTTGAGCGCGATCGTGGCATGCTGGTCAGCCGCATCCATCTCAATCCCTCGATGGTGAAGGTGGACACCCTGCTCTTCAACGTTCTGGCCTCGGATATCACCTACGCCCACCACCGACTGGACATCGACCACTTCGAGGTGTCTAACAAAGAACAGCTCATCGGCATCAACGGTCAGACCACGGGTAGCGAGGACGATTCGCTAAAGGTCACGCTGCGCAATATTGACGTGCCCTATATCCTCGACTTGGTCCATTTCAAATCGGTGGAGTTTGACGGCGTGGCCTCGGGCACGGCCTATGTGAAGAAATTCTTCACCCAACCCACCATCAACGCTCAGTTGCAGGTCGATGGCTTCCAGTTTGAAAAAGGTGATATGGGTACGCTCCGCGCTCATGTCACCCTCCAGGACGGGCGGGTCAATATCGACGCCGTCGCCGACGATGGTCCCGATTCCCATACGGATATCAAGGGCTATGTCTCCATCAAAGACAACTACATCAACCTGCCGATCCGGGCCTACAACTCACGGCTCGACTTCGTTCAGTCGTTCACCGACTCTTTCCTCGACGATGTGCATCTGAGGGGCAACGGATGGGTGCGTGTCATCGGCCCCCTGAGCGATGTCAACCTTGCTGGCAATATGCGTGCGAGTGGTTCGGTCCATGTCTCTGCGCTCAATACCGACTATCACGTGCGCGACGTGCAAGTGCTCTTACGTCCTGACGAGATCACATTCATGAATGATACAATTTGCGACCGCGAGGGCAACTATGGCATCCTGAGTGGTGGACTCCACCACCAGGCTTTGCGCCGTCTGACTTATGATATCTTCCTTGAGGCCCACAACATGCTGGCCTACGACAATCCGCAGCCCGATCTGAAGAGCTCCTTCTGGGGGCGGGTCTATGCCACGGGTGCCTGTGCCATCCACGGTCGTTCGGGAGAAACTACCATGGATATCGAGGCCACACCCGGTCCACGTTCTTTTATAGAATATAATGCCGCGCAAGAGGGCACGGTGGGTGGCAATGACTTCATCGAATGGCTTACGCCACGGGCCGACTCCGTTCAGACGGTTCTCCAGGGTGGGGGAGAATGGGAGGCGGCGAGAGACTCCCTGGACAAGGAGATAGACGTGCCGTCGGACATGCGCATCAACTTCCTCGTCAAGGCGAATCCCGACTTCACGCTCCGCGTCTTGATGGATGCGGCTTCGGGCGACAACATCGCGCTGCGGGGCAATGGCGTGATCCGAGCCAACTGGTTCAACAAGGGTGCGTTCCAGATGTATGGCAACTATGATGTGGATGAGGGTAGCTACAACATCACCATTCAGAATATCATCAAGCGTAGCTTCCAGTTCCAGCCGGGTTCTTCCATCGCCTTCGGTGGCGACCCCTTTGCAGCGGCGCTCAATCTCAAGGCCCGCTATACGCTCAACAGTGTGCCGCTCTCCGACCTCCAGTTGGGACAGTCGTTCAAGCGAAACAACATCCGTGTCAACTGTCTGATGGACATCAACGGCACCCCCGAGTCGCCGCAGGTCACCTTTGGCCTCGACCTGCCTACGCTCTCTGCCGATGCGCAGCAGATGGTGCGGACGGTCATCAACTCTCAGGAGGATATGAACCAGCAGGTGTTGTATCTCCTTGCCGTGGGACGCTTCTATACGCAGGGGGCCAACAATGCACTCCAGGAGCAGCAGGCACAGAGCCAGACCTCGCTCGCGATGCAGAGTTTGCTCTCGGGCACGCTCTCGCAGCAGATCAACTCCGTACTGTCGAATGTGGTACGCAGTGACAATTGGAGTTTTGGCGCCAATATCTCTACGGGCGACGAGGGTTTCAACAATGCGGAGTATGAGGGACTGCTCAATGGAAGGCTGCTCAACAACCGCCTGCTGATCAATGGTGAGTTTGGTTATCGTGACAACGCGGCGACGGACAACGCCTCCTTCATCGGCGACTTCGATATCCGCTATCTCTTCACGCCGACGGGTAGCTTGGCCGTCCGCTTCTACAATCAGAAAAACGACCGCTACTTCACGCGCAACTCGCTCACCACGCAGGGTATTGGACTCATCATCAAGAAGGACTTCACCAACCTGCGCGACCTCTTCGGACCGAAACGAAAGAAATGGGGCATCAAAAAAGAGAAGCGACCAAAAGCGCGCTCGAAGAAATAGCATCATCGTGTCGAGGCCTTCAGTGAATAGTTAATTATCCGTAATAAAGGTGGCCTTGCCACGGCTGGTTTGCCCAAAAAATACTACCTTTGCATCAACAAGAAGGCAGTGTTCCGGCTCTGTCGCCGGCACCTATGGGTGCGGGAGGAAAGTCCGGGCAGCGTGAGGGTACCCTGCTTCCGAAAGTAGAAGCTATCGGCGACGGTAGGCGACGCAGAAGAAAATAACCGCCTCAGCTGGCTTCCCGCCTAATCGAGTTTCAAGATAAAGCTGGAACCAGTCCGGGGTAAGGGTGAGAAGGTGGTGTAAGAGACCACCAGCCGCCGGGAGACCGTGCGGGCTGTGCTAACCAGGGGCTGCAAATTCATGTAAACCACCGATACAGGAAACCCGCCCGAGTTCCCCTTCGGGAGATGCGGTGGAGGGTAGAATGCTTGAGCCGTCGGGCGACCGGCGGAGTAGATTAATGACAGGCACCGCACTATTATCGAAAGATGAGTGCGGGACAAAACCCGGCTTATAGGAACGACTGCTTTCTTTTCTTTTTTGTCCTCCCGACGGTTCAGGAAGCGCCAGGGGGCAACACATGGATCAACGCAATGAAAGATTTATCAGAATATACGACGGTGATCGACGACTTCCAGCATCGCATGGAGGCTAAGATTCGCAACCATCAGTTGGACCAGGGATTCCCCGACCGGGGCGACTTGTCGGAAGAGGAGTTGAGCGATTATCTCTTCGACTATCAGGCTGCCCTCGATAGCAAGGGATCTGAGCGCAAGCGCTACACCGTGGCGGGCATCTTGATCATCTTGCCCGTCCTCGTCATGTCGGCCTTTCCCATCGAGCAGTTGCCTTTCGAGCAGGAGGCGTGGAACTGCCTCTTGGCGGTTGGAATAGGTTTCTGCCTCTTCCTCCTCTACTATATCTTCTCCCTGCTGCTGGTTAAGGTGCGCATAGGCAAGGTGAACAAGACCTATCCGAAGGCCAAGCGATTTATCGATCAAGTCAAAGTCTTTTAATTTCAATTTTACTATTCGTTATCATGCAAATTCCCGACTTACAACAATACAAGGATAAATTCTCACAGGAAGCCTTCACCGACAAAATCGCCCGCATCGCCAAGCGGTCGGGAGCAAAGTTGGTCTATTCTGCCCTGGTGCTCTACTACACTTTGCAGAGCGACAATGTCTCGCTGAAGGACAAGGCCATCATCGTTGGTGCACTGGGCTATTTGATTTCTCCCATCGATGTCATTCCTGACGCGATCCCCATTGCCGGACTCACCGACGATCTCTCTGTGCTCATCTATGTGATCAACAAGGTGTGGAACAATGTGGGCGACGACGTGAAGCAGAAGGCCCACGAGAAACTCAAGACTTGGTTTGACGAGGAGGAGCTCAAGGCTGCCGACGACTTGTTCACCAACAACCCGATGGACAACCCAGTCTGATCTGATGACTGCTGGCCATATCATCATCCTTCTAGCCGTTCTCGCTGCCGTCGCCTATTTGGGCTATCGTGTCAAGCGAGCTTTCGAGGCCATCCACGATCCTTGTCGAGGATGTCCAGGGTGTGCCTTGAAAGGCAAGATTTCGGGAAGAGAACGCCATAGAATGAGGAAAAAGCAGTGTGAGGAAATAAAAAACGCTCAAAAGTTTGGTGGAATAAAATAAAAGCAGTACCTTTGCATCGCTTTTGAAAAGAAGCGCTATGGTGCCTGGGCCGGGAGGTTAGGTAACGGTCTGCAAAACCGTGTAGAGCAGTTCGATTCTGCTAGGCACCTCATAGAAGGCGAAGAGTACTATTGCTCTTCGCTTTTTGTTTATGCCACCCTTTCCGCGCCTCCTGGACAGCCGGGATCGTCCGACAAATCTTATGAACGAAAAATCAAAATCATCATGCTACAGTCACAATTACAATCCATCGTAGAAAAATTTGCCGTCTCGGCTACCGTCTCCACTATCCGTCCCCTTGGGTCAGGATTGATCAACGATACCTACCTGGTCGTGACGGAAGAAAAGGACCAGCCCGACTATGTGCTTCAGCGCATCAACCACGAGGTGTTTCCCGATGTGGATATGGTCATGCGCAACATTGCCATCGTGACCCGCCATATCCGCGAGCGACTGATTGCGCAGGGCGAGACCGATTTGCGCCACCATGTCCTGGAGTTTTTGCCCACTGTCGAGGATGCCAATCGGTTGTATGCGGAGGTCGATGGTCATTATTGGCGTCTGATGGTCTTTATCGACCATGCCGTCACGAAACAGGAGGTCAATCCAGAGAGTGCCCATGCTGCTGGACAATCCTTCGGCCATTTTCAAGCGATGCTGGCCGATGTGCCCTGCCAGTTGGGCGAGACCATCAAAGACTTCCACAATATGGAGTTTCGCATTGAGCAGTTGAAGCAGGCTTGCGTCGAAGACCGTGCAGGCCGTTTCGATGAACCCGCCGTCCAGGAGTTGTTAGAGCAACTTGGCAAGCGTGCCGAGGCCATGACAGAGGCGGAGCGTCTTGGACGCGAGGGCAAACTCCCTAAGCGCGTCTGCCATTGCGACACGAAAGTGAACAATATGTTGTTCTCCGAGGATGGCAGTGAGGTGTTGTGTGTCATCGACCTCGATACCGTCATGCCGTCGTTTATTTTCTCCGACTATGGCGACTTCCTCCGCACGGCAGCCAGTACCGCAGCCGAGGACGAGCCCGACTTCTCGAAGATTCAGTTTCGCCAAGATGTTTTCCAGGCCTTCACGAAAGGTTATCTTGCTTCGGCCCGATCCTTCCTCACCCCGCTGGAGATTCAGATGCTTCCCTATGCCGTCGTGCTCTTCCCCTACATGCAGAGTGTGCGCTTCCTGTGGGACTACCTCAATGGTGACGGCTATTGGAAGGTGCAGTATCCCACCCACAACCTTGTCAGGGCTCAAAATCAGTTTGAGTTGGTGAAGCGTGTCGAAGAGGCCATGCCAGCCATCAATGCTTTTATCAATTCTCAGTTGAATTGATCCTGCCGTGGCTACTTTGTATAAAACGGATCCTGTAGGACTCTATTTCATGTAGGAGTGTCCCTGCAGGATTCTATTTCATGATTTGCAGGTAAGTACCCACCTTGAATACTTTGAAAAGTAAGAGGGAGGGGTTCTTTCCTGTCAGATTGCGCCTTATCAGCGTGGCAAGGGGAGTGTAGATTTGTCTTGCCACGCCAAGCAGGTGCTTCCGCCGAAGCATCTCCACTCCGTCGAGCAGCGGACTGTAGCCCTCCAGCTCTTCGCGATAGGCGAAGAGGGTGTGTAGGCTCTCCTCTACCTTGTTGATGTATAGTTGGTTGCTCTCCAATGTATGATAACCGACGGGATTGTCAATATGGAGGATGGATGCGCCCGCCTCCTCCAGCGTCTTTCCGAAGAGTACGTCCTCATACCCGTAGGTCTTGATGTCGGAACGCAAGGGGTGAGCCAGCATCAAGTCGCGGTCTATCATGAAATTGTTGGTTCTGAAGCAGCGGAAGGGGGTCTTGCTCCGAGCTTCAGCCGAGAAGCGCGCCAGACTGTCCAACTCATATTGGTAGCGAAGGCCCTGAGGCTGGGAGAGGCCGTCCACCATCGAACCGCCACAGACCACCTGCGCCTTGCCGATCTGATGGACGTAGCCCCTGATGAAACCGTCTGGGATGAAGAGGTGGGCGTCGATATAGAGCAGCCAGCGGTATCGTGCCTCCTGGGCCAGCCGGTTGCGTATCGCTGCTCGGCCTACGTTGTGCGGTTCCCTCACCAAGCGACAATGGTCGAGGTGCAGGATCTCTTCGTTCTCGCGCACTACCGCCTCGTCCGTACTGCAGTCGTCTGCCACGACGACCTCATAGCATAGGTCTTCTGCCACCGACAGAGCCTCCAGTTGGCTCTGTAGGGTGCTCACCTGCGATAAGATACGGTCGTTGTAGGTAGGAATCAGTACAGATATTTCGGTCATAACGGACGCAAAAGTACGAAAAAACAAGCAGAAAACCATCTGTAAGGGCAGAAAATTCCATCTCTCAAAGAGAAAAAATGCCAACCATTTGTCTATTCGACAGAAAGTTAGTACCTTTGCAGCCGCTGTCACGAGTTGGCAGCATAAAATTCAATCCACATTAAAGTACAATTTTAAAGTAATGGCAACAAAGATCAGACTTCAGCGCGGTGGCCACAAGGGCTATGCTGTTTATCGCATCGTCATCGCCGATTCGCGCGCGCCACGTGATGGCAAATTCACTGAGAAGATTGGTGTGTACAATCCCAACACCAATCCCGCCACGGTAGATTTGAATTTCGACCGTGCTCTTTATTGGTTGGAGGTTGGCGCTCAGCCCACCGACACTGTGAAGAACATCCTCAGCCGTGAGGGTGTCCTCTTGATGAAGCACCTCCGTGTAGGTGTGAAGAGAGGCGCGTTTGACGAGGCTACCTGCCAGAAGCGTTTCGACGAGTGGAAGCAGGCCAAGACCGCTGGTACCGAGGCCTTCGCCAAGAAGCTCGCTGATGACAAGAAGGCTGCTGCTCAGAAGGCCCTCGAGGAGGAGAAGAAGACCAACGAGGCTATTGCCCAGAAGGTTGCAGAGAAGAAGGCTGCTGCCGCTGCTGCTCAGGCTGAGGCCGAGGCTGCTAAGGCTGCAGAGGAGACTGCTGCTGAGGAGGCACCCGCTGAGGCATAAAGCATCTTCTTTTTAAAGAAATTTTAAGAGGAGACAGGTTCTTATCATAGGGCTTGCCTCCTCTTTTTGCTATGCTCGGTACGAGTCCATCTTTCATGTACCTGGGCCTACGGTTATTTTCCAGTCAGAATCTTCTTTGCGTTTTCCACGCGTTCCTGCGTTGGCGAGTTGACTCCATCAAGCGGATAGGGGATTCCTAATTTCTCATATTTGAAAATTCCCAGCGTATGATAGGGCAACACATCGACCCGCTCGATGTTGTCCAGCGTGTCGAGGAAGTGGCGCAGTTCCTGCAGCAGGGCGTCGTCGTCCGTGATACCAGGCACGAGGACGTGGCGGATCCATACCGGTTTCCGAATGTCGGATAGGTAGCGTGCGCAGTCGAGGATGTTTTCGTTGTCATATCCCGTCAGTTGCTTATGTCCCTCCGGTCGGATATGCTTGATATCGAGCAGCACCGTGTCGGTGTAGCGCATCAGTTCCTCAAACTTTCCAAACCACGGTTCCCTTCTCGTGAATGGTTGTGCCGATGTGTCGAGACAGGTGTTGATGCCCCGTTCGTGAGCCTTGCGGAAAAGCTGAGTGAGAGCGCCCATTTGGAGCAACGCCTCTCCACCACTCACCGTGATACCACCCTTATCCCCCCAGTAGGTGCGATATCGTGCCGCCTTGTCGATCAGGTCATCGACCAAAACGGTCTCTCCCACGCCCGTCTTCCATGAGTCTGGATTGTGGCAGTACTGGCAGCGCATCTGGCAGCCTTGCAGGAAGATCACATAGCGAATGCCTGGTCCATCGACCGATCCGAAAGTCTCCGTGGAGTGGATGTGAAGCATGTCGTCGTTGACGCTTGTTGGTTGATTCATCATCTTGTTTTTTATAATGAAAAGGCCGCCTGCCCAACACGATTCGATTAGACAGACGGCCCAGTTTTATTTCTCATGCCTCCTTTTTCTTACCCTTTTCGGCAGGAATCAGAGGACCTGTGTGCTTACAGACGCTCGTGCGACTGACGTGCGATCACGTCGAGCTGCTGCTCACGGGTGAGGTCGATAAACTTCACGGCGTAGCCAGAGACACGGATGGTGAAGTTCTGGTACTCTTCCTTCTCCGGATGCTCCATGGCGTCCTTGAGTTTCTCCACACCGAAGACGTTCACGTTCAAGTGGTGCGCACCCTGTCCGAAGTAGCCGTCCATGACGTTCACCAGCGTGTTGGCACGCTCTGTGTCGTCGTGGCCGAGTGCACCCGGGTTGATGGTCTGCGTGTTGGAGATGCCGTCGAGAGCATACTCGTACGGCAACTTAGCCACAGAGTTGAGCGAAGCGAGCAGGCCGTTCTTCTCTGCGCCGTAGCTCGGGTTGGCACCTGGAGACAGCGGAGCCTGTGCGGGACGACCGTCCGGCATCATGCCCGTAGCCTTGCCATAGACCACGTTGGAGGTGATCGTCAGGATAGAGCAGGTCGGCTCTGAGTTGCGATAGGTGTGGTGCTTGCGGATCATGTTCATGAAGGTCTTCAGCAACCAGACTGCAATCTCGTCAGCACGCTCGTCGTCGTTGCCATAGCAGGGGAAGTCGCCCTCGGCCTTGTAGCCGATGGGGAATCCGTTTTCGTCGCGCTCGATCTTGACCGTAGCATACTTGATGGCGGAGATAGAGTCGACCACATGGCTGAAGCCAGCGATACCCGTGGCAAAGGTGCGGCGCACGTTGGTATCGATGAGGGAGAGCTCCTCAGCCTCATAGAAGTACTTGTCGTGCATGTAGTGGATGAGGTTCAGCGTCTTGACATAGACACCTGCCAGCCACTCCATCATGGCGAGGAAGCGGGGCATGAACTCGTCATAGGTCAGCACGTCGCCGTCGATCGGACGGTAGTTGGGGCCACACTGCTCGCGCGTCTTCTCGTCCACACCACCAGAGATAGCATAGAGGAGACACTTGGCGAGGTTGGCACGAGCGCCGAAGAACTGCAACTCCTTACCCGTCTGCGTAGCGGAGACGCAGCAGCAGATGCTATAGTCGTCGCCCCAGATAGGACGCATCACGTCGTCGTTCTCATACTGGATAGAGCTGGTCTTGACGGAGATCCAGGCAGCGTAGCGCTTGAAGGCCTCGGGCAGGCGTGGGCTGTAGAGCACCGTGAGGTTGGGCTCGGGAGACGGACCCATGTTGATCAACGTGTGGAGGAAACGGTAGTCCGTCATCGTCACCATGGAGCGACCGTCCATACCCATACCACCCACCTCGAGCGTAGCCCATACGGGGTCGCCGCTGAAGAGCTGGTTGTAAGACGGGATACGGGCAAACTTCACCATGCGGAACTTCATCGTCAGATGGTCTACCAGTTCCTGTACGTCGGTCTCTGTCAGCACACCCTCGTCCAGGTCGCGCTTGAAGTAGATGTCGAGGAAGGTCGAGATGCGGCCCACGGACATGGCGGCACCGTTCTGCGTCTTCACTGCGCCGAGGTAGCCGAAGTAGAGCCACTGCACGGCCTCGCGTGCGTTCTGTGCGGGCTTGCTGATGTCGAAGCCATAGAGCTGTGCCATCTCCTTCAGACCCTTCAGCGCCTTGATCTGCTCAGAGACCTCCTCGCGCAGGCGGATCACCTCGTCGATCATCTCGCGGTCGCCCATGGTAGCCAGGTCGTGCTGCTTCTGCTCGATCAGGTAGTCGATACCATAGAGAGCCACACGGCGGTAGTCACCCACGATACGGCCACGGCCATAGGTGTCGGGCAGACCCGTGAGGATGTGGTTGTGGCGCACCAGCTTCATCTCCGGCGTATAAGCGTCGAACACACCGTCGTTGTGCGTCTTGCAATATTTAGAGAAGATCTCATGCAGTTTCTCAGAGGGCTGATAACCATAGGTCGTGCAGGCCTGCTCAGCCATCTTGATACCTCCGTAGGGCATGAAGGCACGCTTCAAAGGCTTGTCAGTTTGCAGGCCGACCACCTTCTCCAAGTCCTTTGCGCTCTCAGAGATATAACCCGGGCCGTAGGCAGTCAGGCTTGATACCACCTCGGTCTCCATGTCGAGCACGCCACCTTTGGCACGCTCTTCCTTTTGCAGCTTCTGCAACTCGCCCCAAAGCGTGTTGGTAGCGTCGGTTGCGCCTACGAGGAACTTCTCGTCACCCTCATAGGGAGTGTAGTTGTTCTGGATGAAGTCGCGAAGATTGACCTCAGACTTCCACTTGTTTCCTTTGAAACCTCTCCAAGCAGTTTTCATGCAGTTGTCGTTTTTATGATTTAAAAATTCGATTGTTTCATCCCTTGTCCAATGGCAACCTCCTTTCGGATTGTCACCATTTTTATAGGTCTAGTACATTGATTTGGTCTGCAAATGTAGCACTAATATTCGGAGCGTGCAAATATTCACCTGAAAAAGTTTCATCATGCACCGCTTTTTTCTGTTTCGGGGGGCAAAGTGTATATCAAATGATAACTTTGGTTACATTTGCTTTTCCTTACAATCTGTTATATAATAGGGAGAAAAACAGGGCGGGGGAGGAGTTGTAATGGCTATAAAACGCGTTTTCCGTCAATTCGCTAACCATTTATCATCACTTTCCAGTTGACCACATCTCTTTGCCCGTCACTCCTTTTTCTTTGACCATCAGGCAGTAAGCATCCTGTGGATACTTCTCTCCGCAGCCAGGTGTCTCCTTTCCGTCCATCCAGCTCTCTCGTCATTGTCTTCTCCACCCCTTTCGTTATGTCGATTCTCTGACCACGGTTTCGCCGCGCAATGCGATTTCCTCTGTCTTTTTATTGTTGTCGGCGAGATGCTCCATCAGCAGTCGGCAGCTTTCCCTTGCCATCTCTCCGATGGGTTGTTCTACTGCCGTCAACTGGGGATGAACCAAGGTGGCCAGGGCGGTGCCGGACATGCAGCAGAGGGCTACGTCGTCTGGAATGCGCATCTTGTGTTTTTGGAGCGTGCTCTTGGCTCCCAGCACGGCAGTCTCCGTAAAGCCAAAGACCGCATCGAAAGGAATGTTCTTTTCCAAGTACTGCTCCATCACCCTGCTGCCTTCCTCGGCCGACAAGGCTGGCTGCAGGATGTCTTGTGCTTGATATGCTACATGAAACTTTTCCAGCGCGTCTCGATATCCCCTTTGGCGTTCACGACTGTTTCGGATATAGGCGGGGCCGGGAATGTGAAGAATGTGCTTGTAGCCCTTGCGCAACAAGGCCTCCACCATGAAGAATGCCATGATGTAATCGTCCATGCGTACCTGTGACGCCTGCACTCCCTCCACGGTTCTGTCGAAAAAGACGATGGGAATGCCTCTCTCTATCACCTTATTCAAGTTTCGCAAGTTCCTTAGCTTGCTATCTTTAGTTCATAAATCTGTATAA
>OWIN01000039.1_pt1 | contig 79355 bp, 57 predicted proteins | sample 1732771 | NCBI WGS metagenome assembly OWIN01 (sample SAMN05065752, study PRJEB22554) | human gut metagenome | biome: ENVO:2100002; feature: ENVO:00000062; material: ENVO:00002003 | host: Homo sapiens | place: USA | reverse complement strand
AAAGCCCGGGCTTGAGAAAGTCTGGGCTTTGCGCATAAAAAAAGGCTGTGTCAGCATTTTGACACAACCTCGTTTTTTTATAGGGTGTTATTATATGGGCAAACGGTGATGAATACGTGTGTCGGTCTGTTTATTTTCCTACCTCTTGAAAGAGGGTGATGCTCAGGAATACCCCGATAACGATGCACATCAGAATCAGGAACCAGTTCATGAGACGTGCGCTCAGTTTCGTTTCCTTGTGCAGGTTTTGGGCTATGTAATTCTTGAAGAACAGGTAGATGGCAGGTACGGTGGCGCTTGCCAGCAGCAGGTCTTCGGGAATCTTGTACACATACACTTTGGAGAAAGCGATGAGCGCCCAGTGGCAGAGGAAGAGGATAACGAGCAGATTGACTTTGCGCGAGAACGCCAACAGCAGTCCGATGGTAAATGCGGCTACCGAGCAGGGCATTACTGTGGTCGTCATCATCGGGAACTCCATGCCGCGCGCCCACGAAAGGAGCGGGTATAGGAAGGGCATCGCGTAGAGCACTCCTGCCAGCATAGGGTACTTGGGGTTACGCTCGAACGGAGTGTAACCGGTAAATAAATCCCACAGCCAAATCAATGCGACGGTTCCCCAGAATGCGGAGAGAACGTAGTGATAGTTGCGCGTGTCGCAGTACATTGCGTAGTACACCAGCGCTATCCAGCCGTTGAGGAATACCATATATATTTTCATGGAGCGTTTTGTCCAGACGGTGGGACGGCGGTATAGCAATGCAGTCAGCAGGATGCCCGCTGCGGTAATGAGAATCTGCGCCCACCAGGTGCTTTCATTATACTGTGCGATGGTGTTCCAAAATGTTTCCATATAAGTCAGCTTTTGTTTCCGGGAGATATGATAAACATTCGCTCTGCCCGTTTTCTTTTGTCCGAAAATGTGTACAAAGGTATCGGTTTCCGATGAGATATGAAATTCTTTTCCCTATTTTGCCTTTCTTTCTTCTAAAGAAAAAATGATTTCTTTGTTATGCCGGTGTAGGAAACTCATGCTTTTTATGTACTTTTGTACTCCTTTTTGAAAATAGGTAAAAATCAGATATTAGTTAGTGGAAAGTTTGATGGACAAAACAATGGTCGAGCAAGAGATTATCTTGCGCAGGAAGCTTGATTTATTGCTTCGTACAGGGAAAATATTAGTGGAGAGTGCTGCCGATACCAATCGCATTGTACGCAATATGAATCGTGTGGCGGCTTATTTGGGATTACCTGAGGAGAATCTTCACATCGACGTGACTTATACAATGCTGGTGGTAAACCTGAGTGACGAATCGCACTCTTATTCCAAATTTCAGAAGTGCGAGAAACATGGTATCAACATGACGGCCATATCCGAAATCAGCAAGCTGTCCTGGCGTGCCATTGAGGAAGACTATTCGCTCGACCGCTACGAGGAAGAGCTGGAGAAGATAAAAAGCAAGAAGCGGAACTATACTCCCTATCTCGTTGCCATCGGTGCGGGTTTTGCCTGCGGCGGTTTCTGCAAGCTGTTCGGTAGCGACTGGGTTGCATTTCTGTTTGCCTCCATCGCCGCTTTTGCAGGTTTCCGTGTCCGTGCGCGCTGCATAGAGTTCGGTATCAATCTGTATATGAGCATCACCATTGCGGCGCTGGTGTCCACATGTCTGGCTTATATCACCACCTTTACAGGGCTTTCGGGCACGCCTTACCATCCGCTGCTGGCGTGCGCGCTGTTCATTGTGCCGGGAGTTCCCATTATAAACTTTGTGGACGACATGATTGACAACTACATACAGGTGGGCATCGTGCGTGCCGTCAATACGGTGCTCATGGTGTGTGCCATGGCGTTCGGCATTGTGATGGCCATGCGCCTGCTGGCTATGGAAGATGTGGTGATTGACAAGAAGTTCAGCGAGCTGAGCATGGTTCCGCACGATCCTTATTATATATACGCCATTGCGGCAGCCATATCCGCGATGGGCTTCTCCATGATATTCAATATCCAGCGCCGTCTGCTGTGGGTGGTTGCGGTAGGGGGAATCCTTGCCGTGTGTACGCGTAATTTTGTCAACTTCGAGCTGGGGCTCGGTCCGGTCATCGGTTCTTTCATGGGAGCCATGGTGGTGAGTCTGGTGGCGGTGAAGGCAGTCCACTGGTTTCATGTGCCTAATCACGTGCTTACCATTCCTTCCGTCATTCCGATGATTCCGGGAGTGTTGATGTACCGTGCGCTGGTGGCCCTCATTAATATGCACGGAGTGGTGGGCGAGGTCACGGTGGCTGTGTCCAATGGTATCAACGCTTCGTTGATTATCCTTTGCATTGCGCTGGGGGTAGCCGTTCCCAACATCTTTGCCCGCCGTTATATAGCCAAAGACCGTCAGCGCTTCCTGAAAGAGGAGTTGCAGAAGCGCAGGGAGAGGGGAAAGTTCCTTGAGTGGTAAGAGTGGTATGTTTGATATAAAAGGGGCTGTCTCAATCGCTGAGGCAGCCCTTTTCCGTTTGTGTCTTTTCCCTTATGCGGCAGAAACAGGATGCTGCGAAAGAACCGGTGCGTTTACCGCAACCATTCGTTTAGCAGCTTCATCACTTCTTCTTTCTCCTTTTCGGGCAGTGTGGAGATGCGTGCCAGATGGCTGCCGCCCGGCTGAATGAATACGTGAATATTCTTTTTCTCTTTGAGCCAGGTAACTCCGGCAGCCGTCCAGGGATCGTTTTCACCGTAGATGAATATCATTTTCGGGTCGTTCTTTTGCAAGAATCCCTTAATCTTCCTACTGAGTGTCTTGTCAAAAGGCATATCTTTCAGTTCCTCGGGAAGCATCAGGCGATGCAGGTAGCCTTTGCCGGACTTGATGGAGAGATACTTTTTGAAAGGACGGGTGTCGTAGCCGTAATAGCCCAATTCGCGTGCGGCCTGTACGAAGAAAGAGGCGTTGGTACTGTCGGTTGTGAAATAGGACGGGTCGCTGATGGCCAGCAGGTGGGCTATGAGTTCTGCGTCGGTGGCTGTGGGTAGCGGAATGCTGCCGACGGGAGTACCCCATTGCCAGAGCGCGAATGAATATTCCAGTACCGAATAGTCGTATATCTCTTCGATAGGAGCACGGAACTTATACTCTTGTTCGGTGCAGTATTTCTCGAAAAGGGGGAGTAAGGCCGCTTTGCGTTTCAGGATTTCCAGCTGGAAGTCGGTAATTCTTTTACGGTCTTCATCCGTAGACACTTTTTTGAGGAACGGTTCGTGACGGCCGTCCTCTGTTCCGTAGCAGAGGGGAGCCACGTAAGGAACGGATACATCCACATCGTCCGGATAGAATGTGCGGTAGAGCAGGGCGGTCTGTCCGCCTTTGCTGATACCGGTAGCAATCCATTTTCCGGGATATATGTTTTTGAATGCGGTTGTTACCGCGTGCAAATCATCGGCGGAACTTTCGGCTGTAAGGTATCGCCAGTCTTTGGGTTCGGGAGTGGATTCCAGGAAATAGCGGTATTCCACAAATACCATATTGGCATTGAGGAGCCTGGAAAGTTCCTCGCGATATTGGGGCTTGAGCGCGTAGGCGGCTCCATATCCTTCGGTTATAATGACCGTGGGACGATCGAAGCCCGCATGCGCCACGATAACCCGCTGGCGGAAACTTCCTTTCTTGGGATGCCGGTGGTCGAGCGGCTGGGTGAAATAGGTTACATACTTCTCCGAAAACTCGGTAGATTCCAACGGTTGGGTTTCCGTTATGGCGGAAATCTCACTTAGTTTCTGCTGTAAGCCGGTCTGTGCGGATAAGGATACCGATGCCAGCAAGAATGTAAACAGCAGCAATGCTGTATGGCGTGTACGCAGGTCTTTCATAATGTGTTTATTTGTAATTGGGGACAAAGATAATCTGTTTTCCTCTTCAGGCTGCTGTCTGCCGGATAAAAAAGGGGAAAGAACTACCATCACGGCACTTCTTTCCCCTGCAAACTTAAAACAACCAACAAAAGAAATAGATAATTTCCGGTTTCAGAGTTTGTATGTCTGAAATAGCTCTTTATCTTATAAACAACAGTTCCCTGTATTTCGGTAATGTCCACATCTGGTTGTCAACGATGAGTTCCAACTTGTCGATGTGATAGCGGATTTCTTCCATCATCGGTACGATGTTGTCGTGATAAGCGATGGCTTTGTCGCGTTCACATTCAATCTTGTTGGCAACCTTGCGGGCTTCTATCATGGTATCTACATGTTCCTTGATGAAGGTGGTACGGTCGGCAATCTCTTCGATGAGTTCCAAATTCTTGGCAGACAGTTTTGCAGCTTTCTCTACCGGGAAGAGGTCTTTCATTTTGTAGACATTGTCTATCAAATCCGTCTGATATTGAGTGGCTACGGGAATGATGTGATTCATCGCCAAGTCACCGAGCACGCGGGCTTCAATCTGAATTTTCTTGGTATAGGTCTCCCACTTCACTTCGTTGCGGGCTTCCAGTTCCTTTTGCGTCATTACGCCTACAGACTCGAACATACGGATGCTTTCGGGCTTCAGATAGTTGTCGAAGATGAGGGGTACACTGGTTTCGCAGTCCAGACCGCGTTTTTTGGCCTCGGCTTTCCATTCGTCGCTGTAGCCGTTACCGTCGAAGTGAATGGGCTTGCATATCCTGATGTATTTGCGGATAACGTCGAGGATAGCCGAAATCTTCGGTTCACCCTTCCCGATAAGTTTGTCTACATCCTTCTTGAATTCTACCAGTTGCTCGGCAAGAGCGGAGTTCAGGGCAATCATGGCGCTGGCACAGTTGGCTTCCGAACCTACGGCACGAAACTCGAAGCGGTTGCCCGTAAAGGCAAACGGGCTGGTACGGTTACGGTCGGTGTTGTCTATCATTAGCTCGGGTATCTGCGGAATGTCCAGCTTCATGCCCTGTTTGCCGCTGAGGCTGATGAGGTTATCCTTAGTGCTTTCCTCAATATGTTCCAGAACCTGACTCAACTGCTTGCCGAGGAAGCTGGATATGATTGCAGGAGGCGCTTCATTCGCTCCCAGTCGGTGGGCGTTTGTGGCGCTGGAGATGCTGGCTTTCAGTAATCCGTTATGTTTGTAGACTGCCATTAAGGTATTTACTACGAAGGTGATGAAGCGTAGGTTGTCTTCGGGCAGTTTGCCGGGGGCATGGAGCAGGATGCCCGTGTCCGTACCCAACGACCAGTTGTTGTGCTTGCCGCTGCCGTTGACACCCTTGAATGGCTTTTCGTGCAACAGTACTCGGAAGCCGTGATTACGTGCCACCTTGCGCATCAGAGCCATGATGAGCATATTGTGGTCTACTGCAAGGTTGCATTCCTCGAAGATAGGAGCCAACTCGAATTGGTTGGGAGCTACCTCGTTGTGGCGGGTCTTGACAGGGATTCCGAGTTTCAACGCTTCGATTTCCAACTCCTTCATAAAGGCTGCCACACGCGGAGGGATGGCGCCGAAGTAGTGGTCTTCGAGTTGTTGGTTCTTGGCACTATCGTGTCCGGTCAGTGTGCGGCCGGTCATCAACAGGTCGGGGCGGGCGGCGTAAAGGCCTTCGTCAATCAGGAAGTATTCCTGTTCCCAGCCCAAGTACGCCACTACTTTCTTTACGTCCGGGTTGAAGTAGCGGCATACGTCTACCGCTGCCTTGTCCACTGCACGCAGTGCTTTGAGTAACGGCGCTTTGTAGTCAAGAGATTCACCCGTGTAGGCAATGAAGATGGTAGGAATGCAGAGCGTATCATCTACTATGAACGCGGGAGAAGAGGGGTCCCATGCTGAATATCCGCGTGCCTCGAACGTGTTGCGGATACCGCCGTTGGGGAAGCTGGATGCGTCCGGTTCCTGCTGCACAAGCAACTTGCCTGTGAATTCTTCCATCATGCCGCCCTTGCCGTCGTGTTCCACAAAAGCGTCGTGTTTTTCGGCAGTGCCTTCGGTGAGCGGATGAAACCAGTGCGTGTAGTGGGTGGCTCCCATCTCAAGCGCCCATTTCTTCATTCCCGCCGCCACTTCATCAGCAATACTGCGGTCCAGCGGCGCACCGTTGTCAATTACATCAATCAGTTTGGCATATACCTTGCTCGGCAGATACCTGAACATCTTTTCCTTGTTGAATACATACTTGGCGAAGTATTCCGACGGACGTTCCGCCGGGACTGCCACTGCAACGGGTTTCTTCTTGAACGCCGTCTCTACTACTCTGAATCTCAATTTTGACATAATACCTTAGAATTGTAATTGTTGGTTTATAAATATATGATAGAATAAAAAAACTTGTTTTAGTTGTAAGCGGACTCTCCGTGCTCGTAGATGTCAAGTCCTTCTTCCTCCACGCGAGCCGGAACACGCAAGCCGTGTATCTTGTCGAGTACTTTGAAGATGATGAAGCCCATACCTGCCGCCCAAAGTCCGACAATTACCGCACCGAATATCTGTGCTCCGAGGAAGCCCGCACCCGCACCGTAGAACAGACCTTCACTGGTAGAGAACAGTCCGGTAAGTACCGTTCCCGTGAAACCACATACGCCGTGTACGGAAGATGCGCCTATGGGGTCGTCAATTTTCAGTACTTTGTCAATGAATTCTACGGCATATATCATCAGTACGCCACAGATGGCGCCGATGATGACCGCACCCAGCGGAGCAACGGCGTCGCATCCTGCCGTAATGCCTACCAATCCCGCCAAAATACCGTTCAGCGTGAGTGACAGGGACGGTTTGCCGTATTTCAGCCAACTGACGGCCAGGGCAAAGAAACCACCAGCGCAAGCTGCCAAGTTAGTGTTGAGGAATACGAGCGAGACAGTTACCTGATCCTCGGTAGTGGCTGCCGCCAACTGAGAGCCGGGGTTGAAACCGAACCATCCGAACCATAGGATGAACACGCCCAGTGCCGCAATGGTGAGGTTGTGTCCGGGGATGGCTTTTGACCGGCCGTCTTTGCCGTACTTGCCGATGCGCGGACCGAGGATAGCTGCACCTACCAATGCAATCCAACCCCTACGGAGTGTACAATGGTAGAACCTGCGAAATCGTGGAAGGTAGTTCCGAATGTTTCCGTCATGAAGGAACCTGCTTCACCGTTCATCAGCCATCCACCACCCCAAGTCCAGTGCCCGGAAACGGGATAAATCAGTACGCTGATGAAGATTGTGTAAACCAGATACATGGAAAACTTTGTACGCTCCGCCATAGCTCCCGAAACAATTGTGGCGGAAGTGGCGCAGAATACGGTTTGGAATACGAGGAAACCTTCGGTAGGCAATGAAGCGGGGTCGGGCAGGCCATTGCTATCGAACAACAGGCTCATGAGGTGAGGAGTTCCGAAGAAGTCGCCTAAACCGAACATGATGCCGAAACCTACCAGCCAGTAAAGAAGTGAGCCGAACATGAAGTCCACAAAGTTTTTCATCAGTATGTTGGCGGTGTTCTTGGTGCGGGTGAAACCGGCTTCCACCAATGCGAAGCCCGGTTGCATAAAGAATACCAACATGGCTGCAAGTAACATCCAGACGGTGTTGACACCGGAAACCAACTGGGCGACGGTATCGGTTGCCACACTATCCGCAGCTACGGCGGTTTGTGCATACATATCTGTTGTGAGGCAGCAAGCTATGAGTATAGCAAGGGCCGTACGCAGTTTTGTGAAACTGCGTTTCATATATTTGTCCATAATCTTTTGGGTTTTTAGTTGTACTTGTATTTTGTTTTTCACTGAGCACGCCGCTCAATGAAAATCCTGTGGGTTGAGTGCTGCCGGTTATCTTTCCTGTTCGGCATTATAGAGGGCAATGTCACCCCGTTCTCCGGTGCGGATGCGGATAGCGTCTTCAATGGGGATGACGAAGATACGGCCGTCGCCGATTTCGCCGGTTTGTGCGGCTTTGATGATAGCTTGTACTGTCTTTTCTGCGTTTTTATCGCGTACAACGATAGAGATGAGGATACGTTCGATGGAACTGGTGTCGTACAGTACACCACGGTAAATACGGGCTTGTCTGGATTTTCCGATACCTCTTACATCGTAATAAGAGAACCATTCGATATCTGCTTCGAGGAGTGAGTCTTTCACTTCCTCGAATTTGGTTTTGCGGATGATAGCTTCAATCTTTTTCATACCTTAAGTGTTTTATTGTTCTTAAAAACTTAATCCTACTACGAAGTATGCTCTTTCCGAACAGGGATTCCAAGTAGCTTTGGCAAAGAGTGGCAGGGAGAATGAATTGGTTATCCTGATATCCTTTGTAGCTCCGAGGCTGACGTCGCATACGGCAAATCCGCTTGCTCCGTAGAAGTCCGTTTCCCATGGAGTGGCGCCTACTTCGGCTGTCCAGTCAAGTCCGCCCAATTTGAACGGAGCGGCTATGGAAATATAGGATGAATAGGCTCTGTCACCATTCTCCTTGACACCGTCGTCTCCGGCAAAGTTGGTGTACCAGTTTACTGCTACCGGTCCGAAGTCGTAACCCACTTGGGCTTCGTACAGGTGGGTTGTATTGTGGGCACCGTAGTGGAAGTAACCTGCTCCGGTATTATACCAATAATCAGTAATTGATACGCTAAAACCACCGGTGGAGTAGCCCAGTGTGAGGTCGAACTCTTTAGCATCGTAACCGTCGGCATCTGTCTTTTCAATACCTACCGATCCCCATGCTTCCAAAGACAAACCTTTATAGGCGATGGATGCGTTGGGTTGAAGGCTTACACCGCCCAAGTCTTGTCCGCGCCAGATGTAGCCGCTTACGATGTCTGCGCCTACGGATGCTTTTACTTTGTCCTGTGCCTTTGCCGTGAAAGGCATTGCAGCTGATAGTAACGTTATTGCTATTACTCCTAATTTTGTGTTTCTTGTTTTCATACCTTCTTACCTTTTTAGTTAGAAAAATTGCGGATGATCAGTCCGGTTCTGTTAGTATAGTATTGTGCTTGAACTATTAAATAGTAGGATGTTTATATTCTTCACTTTTATTTCAGCCAGTTGCGGATGCGTTTTATGGCTTCCACACAGTCTTCGTGTTTGCCGAAAGCGGTCAGGCGGATATATCCCTCACCGCTTGGCCCGAAGCCTACACCCGGAGTACCCACTACATTGGCTTCGTACAACATTTGTTCGAAGAACCGCCAAGAGCTTATGTCGTTCGGGGTTTTCAGCCAGATGTATGGAGCGTTCACACCGCCGTACACTTCCAGCCCGGATGTTTCCAGTCCTTCTTTCATGGTGCGGGCGTTGTTCATATAGTAGTCAATCGTTTCTTTTACCTGCCGTCTGCCTTCTGCGGTGTAGATGGCTTCGGCGGCACGCTGGGTAATGTAGCTTGTACCATTAAACTTGGTGCATTGGCGGCGGTTCCACAGTTTGTTGAGGGAGATACGTTCACCTTCCAGCGTAGCGGCGGTCAGTTCTTTCGGTACTACGGTGTAGCCGCAGCGTACGCCTGTAAATCCGGCTGTCTTTGAGAAACTGCGGAACTCGATGGCGCATTTTTTCGCCCCTTTTATTTCGTATATGGAGTGGGGCACATCGTCCTCTTGGATGAAAGCCTCGTAGGCGGCATCAAATAGGATAAGCGTGTCGTTGTCAAGGGCATAGTCCACCCACTTTTTCAGTTCGGGTTTGGTAAGGGTAGTACCCGTAGGATTGTTGGGGTAACAGAGGTAGACGATGTCGATACGTTTGTCCGGTATTTCGGGGATAAAGTTGTTTTCGGCCGTACAGGGCATATAGGTTACATTGCTCCATTTGCCGTCTTTTTCCAATATGCCGGCGCGTCCGCACATTACGTTGCTGTCAATGTAGACGGGGTAGATAGGGTCGGTTACTCCCACACTGTTGTCATGGCGGAGTATGTCGCCTATGTTTCCCGTATCGCTCTTGGCTCCGTCGTTGATGAAGATTTCCTGTGGGCTGAAATGAACGCCGCGTGTCGCATAATCGTGTTTGATAACGGCATCAATCAGAAAGTCATAACCCTGTTCAGGACCGTATCCGCGGAATGTCTTGGCATCAGCCATCTCATCCACTGCCTTGTGCATCGCTTCGATGCAAACTTGCGGCAGCGGACGGGTAACGTCTCCGATACCCAGACGGATGACTTCTTTTTTAGGGTGCGTTATCCTGAAAGTATTAATCTTCTTAGCTATGTCCGAAAATAAGTAGCTTCCGGGTAATTTCAAAAAATGTTCATTAACTAATGCCATATCTCTGTTGGTTTAATTATTTAATAATGATGAATTAATAATGAAGAATTGCCATGTGGCACAAAAGCGTATACTCATTCATAATTCTTCATCCGTCTCCATCTCTCCCTCGAACACCTTGGTTGCTTCTCCCGTCATAAAGACGTGCTTGGTGGCTATATCCCATTCAATGGTGAGTGTTCCTCCATCCATGACGATGATTGATTTTCTTCCGGCACGTCCTGTGAGGAAAGCGGCTACGGCTGTGGCACAGGCTCCTGTTCCACAGGCTTGGGTGACGCCCGAACCCCGTTCCCATACGCGCATCCTTATCTTTCCCTCTTCCAATACTTGGGCAAACTCCACATTGATGCGGTCGGGGAAGAGAGGGTGATTCTCCAGTTTGGGGCCGATAGAGGAGAGGTCTGCCTTCGTAATGTCGTTCACGAAGATTACCAGATGCGGGTTTCCCATGGATACGGTAGTACCCGTATAGCGTATGCCGTCTATTTCGATGGGATGTTCTGTCATCGGCTTGCTCCCCTTGCCGTCATAGTTCACGGGTTCGTCAGACGGAATACCCATGTCAACGGTTACAGTGTCTACTTTATCGCCTGTCGCGTGTAGTTTTAGAATCTTGATGCCGGACAGGGTATCGAGTGTGATTTCTGTTTTGGAAGTCAGCTTGTAGTCATAAAGGTATTTGCCGATGCATCGGCTGGCATTGCCGCACATCTTGGCTTCCGAACCGTCCGCATTGAAAATGCGCATGCTGAAATCGGCTTTGTCGGAGCGCCCTATAAGTACCAGACCGTCACTGCCGATTCCCGTATGCGGTGCGCTCCATTTCTTCGAGAGTTTCTCCGGATTCTCGATAGGATAGCGGGTAGTGTCTACATATATGTAGTCGTTTCCTGCGCCATGCATCTTGGTAAACTTTATGCTTCTTGTCATTTTGCACTTACTTGGTTAGTTGATTATATCCTTTTGTTTTATTTCAATGCAAATATACGACGTTTTGGATGATTTTTATCTATATTGATATCTGTTTTCTATTTATTTCTATTCCGGTTTTCATTCAGTGCAAATATATACGATTTCCCTTTCAATTTAAAAGTATATGATGCTATATTCGTAAAGATTGTAATATAATGCTCTCGTATTCTTGCGGAGGAATAATAAAAATGATTGTTTTATTCGCTTATTACTACCTTTTTGAAATATAAAAGCTGCTTCATTGTTTTCAGAATGAAGCAGCTTGTCTATAATAACTTTCTAAATGTATTGTAAGCTGATGCTTTTACTGTAATATTTCTTGCAGTTCTACGGGGACGTTGGTAGTGATGAAATCCACACCGTGGTCAATCAACCACTTCATGTCTTTGGCATCGTTTACGGTCCAAGCATTTACTTTCATGCCCAAGTCGTGGGACTCTTTAATCCATTCGGGATGTCTTTTGAATACGCTGAAGTGATAGTCGGGTCCGGCGCATCCCCATTCTTTCAGTTCTTTGGGAGAGAGGTCGCCTTCCAGATAATATACCGGAGTTCCTTTGGGGGTAAGACGGATAAATTCTTTGGTGGCGTGTCGCGAGAAAGCGATGTATTCCATGCGGTTCTCCAATCCCATGTCTTTCACCATCTTCACGATACTTTCTACGGCACGTGTTTCCTGTTCGGGTGTCTTGTGGGATTTCAGTTCCAGAATAAGGCGCGTTTTCAGTTGTCCGGCCTTCTCCAAGTATTGCCGCAGGGTGGGGAGTTGCTCTCCGTTGTCCAGTATGACGGCGGTACACTGTTGTGCGGTGGATTTCTGCATATTCACTCCCTTGAAAGTGCTGTCGTGGTTTACTACAAGTTGGTTGTCGGCGGTGAGCCATACATCGAACTCGGAACCGTAACAATTTATGGAGTCGGCTTTCACCAGTGCGGCAATGGAATTCTGTGCCGAACCGTCTGTTTTCCAGAAGCCGCGGTGAGCAATGACTTGGGTGGACTGTGCCTGTGTATAGCCACAAGCGGCAAGTAGCAGGGCGGAAGTGATAATAAGGCTTTTCAGTTTCATGGGCTTTAGAATTAATTATTTTCATCGTTCTTTCGCAAAGGTAGCATAAGCTTACGAATATGAAACAGAAAGTATATTAAAAATCCGTTGCATTTGCCGTGTGGTTACTTTTTTTAAGGTTCAGTCCTTGTAGGCTTCTTCGTGCACACCGGCAACGGCGCGTCCGCTAGGGTCGTTTTTCCCTTGGAATGAGACGTCCCATGCCAATGCTTCGGCGGTGGAACAGGCTACACTCGGTATGCTGGGTACACTGCGGGCGGCACTCTCGCTGGGGAAGTGCTCCTCGAAAATAGTGCGGTAGTAGTATTCCTCTTTGTTCATCGGTGTGTTTACGGGGAAGCGTTCGGAGGCTTTCCGCATCTGTTCATCACTGACGGCAGCGGCAGTGACAGCTTTCAGCGTATCAATCCAGCTGTAGCCCACACCATCGGAAAATTGTTCTTTCTGACGCCATGCGACGCTTTCGGGCAGCATAGCCGCAAAGGCTTCGCGAACCACTTTCTTTTCAATTTCCTTTCCGGGACACATCTTCGTGGCAGGATTCAGTCGCATGGCTACATCCAGAAATTCTTTGTCGAGAAACGGGACACGTCCTTCCACGCCCCAAGCGGCAAGACTCTTGTTGGCGCGCAGGCAATCGTAAAGGTACAGTTTGGAGAGCTTACGTACTGTTTCTTCATGGAAGGCTTGTGGTGTGGGCGCTTTGTGGAAGTAGAGGTAGCCGCCGAATACTTCGTCCGCACCTTCACCACTAAGTACCATCTTGATGCCCATGCTCTTGATGACACGCGCCAGCAAGTACATGGGCGTGGATGCGCGGACAGTGGTTACGTCGTAGGTTTCGATGAAGTAGATGACATCGCGAATGGCGTCCAGCCCTTCTTGAATGGTGTAGTTTATTTCATGGTGGATAGTGCCGATGTATTGCGCCACTTCACGTGCTTTGATGAGGTCGGGAGCGCCTTTCAAGCCTACTGCAAAAGAGTGGAGTTGAGGCCACCACGCATCTGCTTTGTTGTCCGTCTCAATACGTTTTCCGGCGTATTTCTTGGCGATGGCCGAGATTACGGAAGAGTCCAGCCCGCCGGACAACAACACGCCGTAAGGTACGTCCGACATCAGTTGGCGCTGTACGGCGGCTTCGAGGGCATCATGTACGGCAGAGACCTGAGTTTGGTAGGTTGTGGCATTGACGTCAGGGTAACTAGTATGATAGTTGTCTTTTACGTTAGGGTATTGCATCCAGTCGCGAGTGTACCAGCGGTGCATTTTACCCTCACGTCCCCGGTAATAGTGTCCGGGCAGGAAAGGCTCGTACTCGTCGCAGAAGCCTTCGAGAGCTTTCAGTTCGCTGCCGAAGTAGATGCGGCCTTCCTTGTCGCGGCCTATATATAAAGGTATCACTCCGATGGGGTCGCGGGCTATGAGGTAATCGTCCGTCTCTTCATCGTAGAGGGCAAAGGCGAAGATACCGTTCAGTTCTTCGAGGAAATTGATGCCTTTGTCTTTGTAGAGGGCGAGGATGACTTCGCAGTCCGAACCCGTCTGAAAGGTGTACTTTCCGGCGTAATGTGCACGGATATCGCGGTGGTTGTATATCTCACCGTTGACGGCAAGGATTTGCTTGCGGTCGGGCGAGTACAGAGGTTGTCCACCCGATTGAGGGTCGACGATAGAAAGCCGCTCGTGTGCAAGGATTGCGGAGCCGCCTACATAAATACCGCTCCAGTCCGGTCCGCGATGGCGGATTTTCTGTGCCATTTTTAAAGCTTTACTCCTGAGTTCCGGAGTCTGGGATTTTATGTTGAAAATACCTGCTATTCCACACATGGTTGTAGTTGTTTTAGAAGTTGATATCGGGATGATGTTAGTTGTATCGGGTGGGACCGGCAGTTTCGTCCGTTGGAACGGATTGTTTCAAGCGTTGAAACGAGTCGTCTCACACCGGGGGACAGAAAGTTTCATGCGTTGAAACTCTTGGTATCCCTCTTTGAAACTTTTTTCGTTGCCGCAAAACTACCGGTTGAAGTATTGGTCAATCCGCCGGGCTACTTTGCGACCGTCAGCCAGTGCACGTACTACGAGACTTGCACCATTGGCGGCATCTCCCGCCACGAATACATTCTCTGCAAATGTTGGCTGTTCCGGTTTGAGGAAGCCCATAGCCAACAGCACCATATCGGCTTCAATGACTTCTTTCTTACCCGTAGGTTTCATGGTGGGGCGGCCACCGTCTTTTGCCGGAAGCCATTCCACTTCTTCCACTTCCACGCCGCAAACCTTTCCGTTCTTACCGATGAATCTGTTGGATGCCAGTGACCAGCGGCGTGTGCATCCTTCTTCGTGACTGGAAGTGGTTTTCAGGACAACGGGCCATTGCGGCCAGGGCATAGCGTCATTGTGGCCTACGGGTGGTTGTGGCATGATTTCTATTTGTGTCACGCTCGTAGCTCCTTGGCGGATGCTCGTGCCGATGCAGTCCGAGCCTGTGTCGCCACCGCCAATGACAAGCACCCGTTTGCCACGGGCATTGACAAGCTGCTCTTTCGGGAATGTTTCTCCGTCGAGGATACGGTTCTGTTGAGCCAGCATATCGAGGGCAAAGTAGATACCTTTCAGTTCACGGCCGGGGATGGTAAGGTCACGGGCAGTGGGAGTGCCTGTGCAGACGGCGTAAGCATCGAAACCTGCGGGCAGCTTCTGCATATCGATGCAGACACCCATTTCAAACCGGATACCTTCGGCTTTCAGTACATTCATGCGACGGTCTATCACTTCTTTGGGTAGTTTGAAATTGGGAATACCGTAGCGAAGCAGTCCGCCCGGCATCGGTTTGGAATCGAATATCGTGACTTCGTAGCCACAGGCATTCAGCCGTGCGGCAACGCTCAGCCCGGCAGGCCCTGCACCGATGACAGCTATTTTCCAGCCATTGCGTTCGGGGCGGACAGGCACGATATATCCTTCACGAAAAGCGGCTTCGGCAATGGCTGCCTCATTCTCGCGGATGGTTACGGGAGCATCGCAGGAGAGTTTCAGCACACATGACTTCTCACAAAGTGCGGGGCAGATACGTCCCGTAAATTCGGGGAAATCATTCGTTTCGTTCAGTACTTGATAGGCTTCGCGCCATTTTCCTTTGCAGAGTGCGTCTTGAAACTCCGGTTGCTTGTTGCCCAACGGACATGCCCAATGGCAAAAAGGTACACCGCACTCCATACAGCGTGAGGCTTGGAGCTTGCGGTCGTGACTGTTCAGCGTCTGTTCCACCTGGCTGAAATCTGTGATACGTTCGTGTATCGGACGGTAGCCCGCTTCTTGGCGGGGGATATTTAAGAATGCTTTTGAATCGCCCATGATTGATAAATTGAGAATTAAAAATTGAAAATTAAGAAATAATACTCAGAGAATCGAAAATTAAAAAGAACGTGGAATTTGTAAGTACGCACTATTCTGTATTTTTTAATTCTCAATTCTCAATTTTTAATTTAATAGTCTCTTTGCATATCCGCAATCTTCTGTTGCAGCTTCTTCATCTGTTCTTCTTGCAGCACTTTCTTGTACTCGATAGGGACTACTTGGATAAACTCGTCTACGTAGTGCGTCCAGTCATCGAGTAGGATGCGTGCCAGTTTGGAACCGGTGTAGAGATAATGCTGGCGGATGAGTTCGTGCAACTCCTTGCGGTATGAGGTTTCTTCAATGAGGCTTAGTTCCACCATTTCCATGTTACAGAAGTAGTCGAAGTTTCCGTCTTTGTTCCAGACGTAGGCCACACCACCGGACATACCTGCGGCAAAGTTACGTCCCGTCTGTCCGAGCACCACTACACGTCCGCCGGTCATGTATTCGCAGCAATGGTCACCCACACCCTCTACAACGGCTATTGCACCGGAGTTGCGGACGGCAAAGCGTTCACCTACGCGACCGTTGATATATACTTCGCCGCTGGTTGCACCATACAGAAGGGTGTTTCCGGCAATTGTGTTCTTCTCGGCCTCGAAGTTGCTGCGTACAGGGGGTAGTACGGCGATACGTCCGCCACTCAGCCCTTTGCCCAGATAGTCATTGGCCTCACCTTCCAGCTTGAAGTTGATACCCGGTACGAGGAATGCTCCGAAACTCTGTCCGGCCGAGCCTTTGAACTTGACGTTCAGTGTATGTTCGGGCAGGCCTTTTGCGCCGTACTTGGCGGCGATAGCGCCGGAGAGCATCGCACCGCAGGCGCGGTCGGTGTTGGCGATGGTATATTCGAGAGAAACTTCTTTCTGTTCGTCTACGGCATTGGCGGCGGCATTCAGTATTTCCACGTCTTTTACGCGGTCGATGCCGTGTTGCTGGTTTATGATGTGGCGGATGGCGGCTCCGTTGTCCACACGCGCCAGTACTTTGTCGAAGTTGATGAGTTGATGTTTCTTGATGCTGTCATCCGGTCTGCGGATGATGAGGTCGGTACGCCCGATGATATCATCCAGTTTTTCCACTCCAATCTCTGCCAGATACTCGCGTACTTCGCGGGCAAGGAAGGTAAAGTAGTTCACAAGGTATTCGCTACGGCCGATGAAACGTTTGCGCAGTTCCGGGTTCTGGGTGGCTACACCTACGGGACATGTGTTTTGGTTACACTTGCGCATCATCACGCATCCCAATACGATGAGGGCAGCGGTGGCGAAACCGTATTCTTCCGCACCGAGCATGGCCATGAGTACTACGTCGCGTCCGGTTTTCAGTTGTCCGTCCACTTGCAGCAGCACTTGTCCGCGCAGCCCGTTCAGTACCAGTGTCTGTTGCGTCTCACTCAGTCCGAGTTCGGGCGAGATGCCGGCATATCGGATGGAGCTTGCGGGTGATGCGCCTGTACCGCCTTCGGCGCCGGAGATGACGATGAGGTCGGCTTTGGCTTTCGCCACACCTGCGGCGATAGTTCCCACACCGCTTTCGGCTACCAGCTTCACGCTGATTTTGGCTTTCGGATTGACGTTCTTCAAGTCGAAGATAAGCTGTGCCAGGTCTTCGATGGAATAGATGTCGTGATGGGGCGGGGGAGAAATCAATGAAATACCTGGAATGGAGTGGCGCGTGCGGGCAATCACTTGGTCTACTTTGAATCCCGGCAACTGGCCGCCTTCACCCGGCTTGGCGCCTTGTGCCACTTTTATCTGTATTTCGTCGGCATTCACCAGATATTCCGTAGTGACCCCGAAGCGTCCGGATGCTATCTGTTTGATGGCACTGCGCATTTCCGTTCCGAAGCGTGCGGCATCTTCACCGCCTTCACCCGTATTGCTTCGCCCGTGCAGTTTGTTCATGGCAACCGCCATTGCCTCATGCGCTTCCTGACTGATGGCTCCGAAAGACATGGCGCCCGTAACGAAACGTTTCAGAATGCTTTCCACCGGTTCCACCCTGTCTATGGAAATGGGGTTGTGACGGAAGTCGAGGAAGTCGCGCAGGAAGATAGGCTTTTCTTTCTCATCGACCAAGCGGGTAAACTCTTTGAATTTCTTGTAACTGCCCAGACGGGTGGCTATTTGCAGGGTACTGATAGTTTCCGGATTCCAAGCGTGCTTTTCTCCGTCCTTACGGTATGCGTACAGTCCTTTGTTCGGCAATAGGGGAGCTTCACCACCATCATTCTTCATGCGCATTTCTTCCTTTTTCATCGCTTCTCCTTCGTCGTGAAAAGTGATGGCGTCACGTGCCACCTCATCCAAACGGATGCCGCCGATAGCCGATTTTAATCCGCCGAAGTAAGCGTTGCTCAATTCTTTGCTCAGCCCGACAGCCTCGAATATCTTTGCGCCCCGGTAGGAGCGGATGGTGCTGATACCCATTTTGCTCATAATCTTGAACAGGCCTTTGCAAATGGCTTTGATGTAATTCTTCTCTGCGGTGGCATAGTCCAACTGTACCTCTTTCTTGGCAACGAGTTCGTTCAGTACGGCAAATGCCATATAGGGGTTCAGTGCGCTTGCACCGAACCCAAGGAGCAGTGCGGCGTGCATCACTTCGCGTATCTCGCCGCTTTCCACTACCAATGCGGTCTGTACGCGCTTTCCTACCGAAATGAGGTGGTGGTGCACTGCCGATACGGCAAGCAATGAGGGGATGGCGGCATGGACGGTATCTACGTTGCGGTCGGTCAGTACAATGTAGTTCACACCTTCGGTGACGGACTCTTCGGCTTCCTTGCACAGGCGGTCAAGCGCTTCCTGCAGTCCTGCACGTCCTTTGGATACTTCAAACAGTATCGGCAGCTTTACGGTCTTGAAGCCTTTGTAGCGGATGTTGCAGAGAATATCCAATTGCGCATTCGTCAGGATGGGGTGGTTCAGCCGTACCATTTTGCAATGGCTTTCGTTGGGTGTCAGTATGTTCATGCCCACTGCGCCGATGTACTCGGTGAGAGACATTACCAACTCTTCGCGGATAGGGTCGATAGGCGGATTGGTGACTTGCGCAAACTGTTGGCGGAAGTAATTGTATAGTAGCTGCGGCTTGTCGGAAAGTACGGCAAGCGGGGTGTCGTTACCCATTGCGCTGACAGGCTCGGCGCCGTTGGATGCCATGGGTAGGATGATTTTCTCGACATCTTCTTTGGAGAAGCCGAACGTACGTAGCATACTGTTATAGTTGTCCACGTTGTGGGGCACTTTGCGCCCGCTTTTCAGTTCGTTCAGTTCGATGCGGTTGCTGGCGAGCCAAGTGCGGTAGGGCTTGGCTTCGGCAAGTTGCTTTTTCAGTTCGCCGTCGTAGTAAATCTCGCCTTTCTCGGTATCTATCAAAAGTATCTTGCCGGGTTGCAGACGACCTTTCTCTTTGATGTCGCCCGGTTCGAAATCCATTACGCCGACTTCACTTGCCACTACCATGATGTCGTTGTGCGTAATAAGGTAGCGTGCGGGACGCAGACCGTTGCGATCCAACATACCACCCGCATAGCGTCCGTCGCTGAAGAGTAGTGCGGCAGGTCCGTCCCAAGGTTCCATGAGGATAGAGTGGTATTCGTAGAAGGCCTTGAGGTCTTCGCTGATGGGGTTCTTTTCGTTGAAGGATTCCGGTACGAGCATTGCCATGGCATGCGGTAGGCTGAGGCCGGACATGACAAGGAACTCCAGTACGTTGTCCAGCGAGGCGCTGTCGCTCATGTTCGGCTGGATGATGGGACGCAGTTCTTTGATGTCGCCAAGGGCGGGAGAGGACAGGACGCTTTCACGCGCTTCCATCCAGCCGCGGTTACCGCGTATGGTATTGATTTCACCGTTGTGCGCCAAGAGACGGAACGGCTGTGCCAGTCCCCATGTAGGGAAGGTGTTGGTGCTGAAACGGGAGTGCACCAGAGCCAGTCCGCTGGTGAAGTAGTTGTTTGTCAGGTCGGGGAAGTAGTTACGTAACTGTAGGGAAGAGAGCATACCTTTATAGATGATGTTCTTCGTAGACAGCGACACGATATAGAAATCCTCTCGTGCGGCTATATCCGACCTGCGTACTTTGTTTTCTATTCTTTTCCTTATTATATAGAGACGGCGGTCGGCGGTTTCACTGTCCGTAAATCCGGTGATGAAGATTTGTTTGATGTCGGGTTCGTTGGCAAGTGCGGCCTCACCCAGTATTTCGGGGCAGGTAGGCACATTGCGCAGGTGCATCAGCGTCAATCCTTCTTTCTCTATTTCTTCAATGATGATACTCAGGATGGCTGCCCGGTCTTTCTCATCTTTCGGAAGAAAAAGCAGTCCTGTTCCGTATTTCCCTTTTTCGGGAACGGGGATGCCTTGCAGCAGGATGAATTCGTGCGGTATTTGCAACATGATGCCGGCGCCGTCTCCGGTCTTGTTGTCGGCACCTTCCGCTCCGCGATGACGCATATTCTCCAATACTTTCAATGCGGATTCAACCAATTCATGTGATTTGCTGCCGTGAATGTTCACTAACATTCCCACACCGCAAGCGTCGTGTTCATTGGTGGCATCGTACAGGCCCAACTGCATGGGCTGTCGTTGTGCGGGTTGTTCCTTTGTTTTGTTGTTAAAAAGCTCTTTGTTTTCCATTTTTGGTTTACTCCAATTTATGTAATGCCTATTTGTTGTATCAAAATGTTTTGCAAATATATATATTTAGTTTCAAATTGATAACAATATTCCTCGATTTGTGCCTTGCTAAATACTTACACCGGGGGATGAAGTTATAATCTGATAGAAAATACCCTTTGTTTTCTTCTAATCTTAAATCAGATTTCGTCTGTTTGCTTTAAGATTATAAATTAGACCTTTTGCTTTTAAAATATTATTTTCCTTGTCTTTTTGATAATAAAATAACTTTTTTCTACTCTTTTGACAAATAAATAGTGAAAAGGTTAACTTTATGTTCTAAAGAATATATATCTTTGCAGCGCAAATCAAATACTGATATATTATGTGTGGAATAGTAGGCTATATAGGTCAAAGAAAAGCCTACCCCATTCTTATCAAAGGTTTGAAGCGGTTGGAGTACCGCGGATACGATAGTGCAGGGGTAGCATTAATCAGTGATGACCGACAACTGAACGTGTACAAGACGAAAGGAAAGGTTTCGGATTTAGAAACTTTCGTTACTCAAAAAGATATTTCCGGTAGTATAGGTATTGCACATACCCGCTGGGCTACACATGGAGAACCTTGTTCCGTTAACGCTCATCCCCATTATTCCTCTTCCGAAAGATTCGCTCTTATTCACAACGGTATCATTGAAAATTACGCCGCCCTTAAAGACAAACTCCAAGCCAAAGGCTATACTTTTAAAAGTAGTACCGACACCGAGGTACTGATACAACTCATAGAATACATTCAGGTTATAAACCGCATCGATTTACTGACTGCCGTGCAACTGGCTTTGCAGGAGGTTATCGGTGCATATGCCATTGCCGTGCTCGACAGGGAGAATCCTGATGAGATTATTGCTGCGCGCAAAAGCAGTCCGTTGGTGGTGGGTATCGGGCAGGATGAATTCTTCTTGGCATCCGATGCCACTCCGATTGTGGAATATACGGACAAGGTGGTCTATCTGGAAGATGAGGAGATAGCCGTTATTCGTTGTGGGGAGAAACTGAAAGTGGTGAATCTCAAGAATGTGGAGTGCCCGCACGAGGTAAAGACGGTGGCGCTCAATCTCGGCCAGTTGGAGAAGGGCGGTTATCCGCATTTCATGTTGAAGGAGATTTTTGAGCAACCCGATTGTATTCATGACTGTATGCGCGGACGCATTAATCTGGAGGGTACTAACGTGGTGCTTTCCGCCATTATAGATTATAAGGAACGTCTGCTTGCTGCCAAACGTTTTGTAATTGTGGCTTGTGGCACGTCGTGGCACGCTGCGCTTATAGGCAAACATCTGATAGAGAGTTTCTGCCGCATTCCGGTGGAAGTGGAGTATGCTTCGGAATTTCGTTACCGGGACCCGGTGATTGACAGTAGTGATGTGGTGATTGCCATTTCGCAAAGCGGGGAGACAGCCGATACGCTGGCTGCCATAGAACTTGCCAAAAGCCGTGGTGCATTTATATATGGCATCTGTAATGCTATCGGTTCGAGTATTCCGCGCGCTACGAATACGGGGTCTTACATTCATGTAGGGCCGGAAATAGGTGTGGCGTCCACCAAAGCCTTTACAGGTCAGGTAACTGTGCTCACCATGTTGGCATTGACTCTTGCACGGGAGAAGCGTACGATTGATGAAACGCAATACCTCGCCATAGTGAGGGAACTCGGACAGATTCCCGGAAAGATGAAAGAGGTGCTGAAGCTGAACGACCGTATAGCGGAGCTTTCCAAAATCTTCACTTACGCACACAATTTTATCTATCTGGGACGCGGTTACAGTTATCCCGTAGCGTTGGAAGGCGCTTTGAAGCTGAAAGAAATCTCGTACATCCATGCGGAAGGCTATCCGGCCGCCGAAATGAAGCATGGGCCTATTGCTTTGATAGATGCGGAAATGCCGGTGGTGGTTATTGCCACACAGAACGGATTGTACGAAAAAGTACTGAGCAATATACAGGAAATTAAAGCGCGCAAAGGCAGGGTGATAGCGATTGTTACCAAGGGAGATACGGTTATCGGTAAAATCGCTGACATTTGTATCGAACTTCCCGAAACAATGGAATGTCTTGGCCCGTTAATAACTACGGTTCCCTTGCAACTGCTCGCTTATCACATAGCCGTATGTAAAGGCATGGATGTAGACCGACCGCGTAATCTTGCCAAGTCGGTAACGGTGGAATGACCGGAAGCGGATGATATGTATGGGTAAAACAGATAATGCGTTTGCCCTTGACAGATGATATGTTCTCAGAACATAAATAACGCGTTTTTAAAAGAAGTAATTACTCATTAGTAAATATATAAATGGAACAACTGAAGCATGAATGTGGCGTCGCCATGATACGCCTGCTGAAACCGCTGGAGTATTACGAAGAAAAGTACGGTACATGGATGTACGGGCTGAACAAGCTCTATCTTCTCATGGAGAAACAGCACAACCGGGGGCAGGAAGGCGCCGGACTGGCTTGTGTGAAACTGGAAGCGAACCCCGGCGAGGAATATATGTTTCGCGAACGGGCGCTCGGTTCGGGAGCCATCACCGAGATATTCGGCACGGTGCAAAGCAACTTTAAAGACCTTACGAAAGAACAACTGCACGACGCCGGCTATGCCAAGCGCGTGCTCCCCTTTGCGGGAGAGGTGTATATGGGGCATCTGCGTTACTCCACCACGGGGAAGTCGGGCCTCTCGTACGTGCATCCGTTTCTCAGGCGGAACAACTGGCGTGCCAAGAACCTTGCCCTGTGCGGCAACTTCAACCTGACGAACGTGGATGAAATCTTCGCACGCATCACCGCCATCGGCCAGCACCCGCGCAAGTATGCCGATACGTATATCATGCTGGAGCAGGTGGGCCACCGGCTCGACCGCGAGGTGGAGCGCCTCTTCAACCTTGCCGAAGCCGAAGGACTGACGGGCATGGGCATCACGCATTACATCGAAGACCATATCGACCTCGCCAACGTCCTGCGCACCTCGAGCAAGGAGTGGGACGGGGGCTATGTGATGTGCGGACTTACCGGAAGCGGCGAGACATTCGCCGTCCGCGACCCGTGGGGCATCCGCCCTGCATTCTGGTATCAGGACGATGAGATAGCGGTGCTTGCCAGCGAGCGCCCCGTCATCCAGACCGCGCTTAACGTCTCGGCCGACCGCATCAGGGAGTTGCAACCGGGACAGGCTTTGCTAATCAACAAAGCCGGCAAGCTCCGCACAGTGCAAATCAACAAGCCGCGCGAGGTGAAGCCTTGCTCCTTCGAGCGTATCTATTTCAGTCGCGGCAGTGACATGGACATCTACAAGGAACGTAAACTGTTGGGTGAGAAACTGGTACCTAACATCCTGAAAGCCATCGACAAGGATATAGACCACACCGTCTTTTCCTTTATACCGAATACTGCGGAAGTGGCTTTTTACGGAATGTTGCAGGGACTGGACGACTATCTCAACGAGGAGAAGGTGCGGCAGATTGCCGCTTTGGGACACAACCCCAGCCACGATGAGCTGGAGCGTATCCTGTCCCGCCGCATACGGAGCGAGAAGGTGGCCATTAAGGACATCAAGCTGCGTACTTTCATTGCCGAGGGCAACAGCCGCAACGACCTTGCCGCCCATGTGTACGACATCACTTACGGCAGCCTCGTGCCCGGTACGGACAATCTGGTTATCATAGACGACAGCATTGTGCGCGGCACTACCCTGAAGCAGAGCATCATCGGCATTCTCGACCGCCTCGGCCCGAAGAAGATAGTGATTGTAAGCTCCTCGCCGCAGGTGCGCTATCCCGACTATTACGGCATCGACATGGCGAAGATGAGCGAGTTCATAGCTTTCAAGGCTGCCATCGAGTTGCTGAAAGAACGCGAGATGCGCGATGTCATCGAGTCCGCCTACCGCAAGTCCAAAGAACAGGTGAGTCTGCCCAAAGAACAGATGGTGAACTACGTAAAGGAGATATACGCTCCCTTTACCGACGAGGAGATTTCCGCCAAAATGGTGGAACTGCTCACCCCGAAAGGTACGAAAGCCCAAGTGCAGATTGTCTATCAACCTCTCGAAGGCTTGCGCGAAGCCTGCCCGCAGCACCGGGGCGACTGGTACTTCAGCGGTGACTATCCCACGCCGGGCGGTGTGAAGCTGCTGAACGTGGCATTTATTAATTACATAGAACAAGTATATCAATTCTGAATATGAGAAATGTGACTCTTATCCTTGACGACGGGAGCCGTTTTCACGGCAAGTCGTTTGGTTATGAAAAGCCGGTAGCGGGAGAAGTGGTGTTCAACACTGCCATGTCGGGTTATCCCGAAAGCCTGACCGACCCTTCGTATGCCGGACAGTTGATGACGCTTACATATCCCTTGGCGGGCAATTACGGTGTGCCGCCTTTTACCTTCGCCTCCGACGGGCTGCCTGTATTTATGGAGAGCGAACGCATCCATGCCGAAGCCCTTATCGTAAGCGATTATTCCGGTAACTACAGTCATTGGAATGCCGTGGAAAGCCTCGGCAACTGGCTGAAACGCGAACAAGTGCCGGGCATTACGGGCATCGATACCCGCGAGTTGACGAAAGTGCTGCGCGAGCACGGGGTGATGATGGGAAAGATTGTCTTTGACGACGATCCCGATAATGTGCCCCAAGCCGCTTATGCGGGTGTAAACTACGTGGATAAGGTGAGTTGCAGGGAAGTTATCCGTTACAACACGGGCGAGGGCAGAAAGAAAGTGCTCCTTGTGGACTGCGGTGTCAAGGCCAACATCATCCGTTGCCTCTTGAAGCGGGATGTGGAAGTAATCCGCGTTCCCTGGGATTACGACTTCAACGGACTGGAGTTCGACGGGCTGTTCATCTCCAACGGTCCCGGCGACCCCGATACCTGCGATGCCGCCGTCCGGAACATCCGCAAGGCGATGCAGAACGAGAAGCTGCCTATCTTCGGCATTTGCATGGGCAATCAGCTACTCTCCAAAGCCGGCGGAGCCGAAATATACAAATTGAAATACGGACACCGCAGCCACAACCAGCCCGTACGCATGGTGGGTACGGAGCGTTGTTTCATCACTTCGCAGAACCACGGCTATGCAGTGGACAGCAACACGCTGGGCGCAGACTGGGAACCGCTCTTCGTCAATATGAACGACGGCTCCAACGAAGGCATCCGCCATAAGCGCAATCCGTGGTTCTCCGCACAGTTTCATCCCGAAGCGGCCAGCGGACCGACGGATACGGAATTTCTGTTCGATGAGTTCGTGAAGCTGCTATAACCGTTTTATCGGTATCGAAAAAGATTCGGATACGTGTGAAAACAAATTATTGGTACAATCAAATCAAGACAAATGAAAGAGAACAATATAAAGAAAGTCCTGCTGCTGGGGTCCGGCGCACTGAAAATAGGTGAGGCGGGAGAGTTTGACTACTCCGGTTCGCAGGCGCTCAAGGCATTGAAGGAAGAAGGTATCCACACCGTCCTCATCAATCCGAACATTGCCACGGTGCAGACCTCGGAAGGCGTTGCCGATCGGATTTACTTTCTGCCCGTAACCCCTTACTTCGTGGAGAAGGTTATCGAAAAAGAACGTCCCGACGGCATCATGCTCGCCTTTGGCGGACAAACGGCTTTGAACTGCGGCGTGGAGCTCTACAAGGAAGGTGTTTTCGGGAAGTACGGCGTCGAGGTGCTCGGTACGCCCGTACAGGCCATTATAGATACGGAAGACCGTGAGATATTCGTACAGAAGCTGAACGAAATCAATGTAAAGACCATCCGGAGCGAGGCTGTGGAGAATGCTGCGGATGCCCGCCGCGCCGCTGCGGAACTGGGCTATCCGGTTATCGTCCGTGCCGCTTATGCGCTCGGCGGGTTAGGGTCGGGCTTCTGCGACAACGAAGACGAACTGAACGTACTGGTGGAAAAGGCTTTCTCTTTCTCCCCGCAAGTGCTGGTGGAGAAATCCTTGCGCGGCTGGAAAGAGGTGGAGTACGAAGTGGTACGCGACCGTTTCGACAACTGCATCACGGTGTGCAACATGGAGAACTTCGACCCGCTGGGCATCCACACCGGAGAGTCTATCGTGATTGCTCCGTCGCAGACACTGAGCAATACGGATTATCATAAACTGCGCGAACTGGCTATCCGCATCATCCGCCACATCGGCATTGTGGGCGAGTGCAACGTGCAGTATGCCTACGACCCCGAAAGCGAGGACTACCGCGTTATCGAGGTAAACGCCCGCTTGAGCCGTTCGTCCGCACTTGCCTCTAAGGCAACGGGTTATCCGCTGGCATTCGTTGCCGCCAAATTAGGACTGGGCTACGGCCTGTTCGAATTGAAGAACTCCGTAACCAAGACCACCGGCGCATTCTTCGAGCCGGCACTGGACTATGTGGTCTGCAAGATTCCCCGTTGGGATTTGGGCAAGTTTCATGGCGTAGATAAGGAACTGGGTTCGAGCATGAAGTCCGTGGGCGAGGTCATGGCTATCGGACGTACTTTTGAGGAAGCCATTCAGAAGGGGTTGCGCATGATAGGACAGGGGATGCACGGCTTCGTGGAGAACAGGGAGCTTGTTATCCCCGACATAGACAAGGCGCTGCGCGAGCCTACCGACAAGCGTATCTTCGTTATCTCCAAGGCCTTCCGTGCCGGATATACCGTAGACCAGGTGCACGCGCTGACAAAAATAGACCGCTGGTTTCTTGAAAAGCTGATGAATATAATGGACACCAGCAGGGCGCTGCACGAATATCAGGAAAAGGTGCAGGTCGAACCGGAAGCTGCACAGGGTGAAGGTACGTCGAAAGCCGCACAAGGTGAAAGGATGCTACACTCCCTCCTGAATGACAAAGCCGCGCGGGAATTGTTGCACAGGGCCAAGATACAGGGTTTCTCCGATTTCCAGATAGCCCGCGCTTTCGGCCTGGAACGGTATATGGACGGTGAGGACGCCATCCTTGCCATACGTGCCCTGCGCAAGCGTGCAGGTATTCTGCCCGTAGTGAAACAAATAGACACCCTTGCCGCCGAATATCCCGCCCGTACCAACTATCTGTACCTGACGTACAGCGGCATCGCTCACGATGTGCATTACCTGGGCGACCGTAAATCCATCGTCGTACTCGGTTCGGGTGCATACCGCATCGGTTCCTCGGTGGAGTTCGACTGGTGCGGCGTGCAGGCGTTGAACACCATCCGCAAGGAAGGCTACCGCAGCGTCATGATCAACTACAACCCCGAAACCGTGTCTACGGATTATGACATGTGCGACCGCCTTTATTTCGATGAGCTTACCTTCGAGCGCGTCATGGATATCCTCGAACTGGAGAATCCGCACGGCGTCATCGTATCCACCGGCGGCCAGATACCCAACAACCTCGCCTTGCGTCTCGATGCGCAGCGCGTGCCCATTCTCGGTACGAGCGCCAGGAGCATCGACAACGCCGAAGACCGCGACAAGTTCTCCGCCATGCTGGACCGTATCGGCGTAGACCAGCCCGAATGGCGTGCGCTTACCTCGCTGGAAGACATCAATGCCTTTGTCGATAAGGTAGGCTTCCCGGTGCTGGTTCGTCCCAGCTACGTGCTTTCGGGCGCGGCAATGAACGTCTGCTCCAACCGGGAAGAGCTGGAACGCTTCCTGCAACTGGCGGCAAACGTCTCGAAGAAACATCCGGTGGTGGTGAGCCAGTTCATAGAGCATGCCAAGGAAGTGGAAATGGATGCCGTGGCGCAGAACGGGGAAATCGTTGCCTACGCCATCAGCGAACACATTGAGTTTGCAGGTGTGCACTCCGGCGATGCCACTATCCAGTTCCCGCCGCAGAAACTGTATGTGGAGACGGTGCGCCGCATCAAGCGCATCAGCCGTGAGATAGCCCGCGAGCTGAATATCTCTGGCCCGTTCAATATCCAGTATCTCGCCAAGGACAACGACATCAAGGTAATCGAATGTAATCTGCGTGCGTCGCGTTCATTCCCCTTTGTAAGCAAGGTGCTCAAGATAAACTTTATCGAACTGGCTACGAAAGTGATGCTCGGTATCCCCGTGCAGAAGCCGGACAAGAACCTGTTCGACCTCGATTATGTAGGAATCAAGGCCTCTCAGTTCTCCTTCAACCGCCTGCAAAAGGCAGACCCCGTATTGGGCGTGGATATGGCGTCTACGGGCGAGGTGGGGTGTATAGGCAGCGATACTTCCTGCGCTATTCTCAAAGCGATGCTTTCGGTGGGTTACCGTATTCCGCAGAAGAATATCCTGCTCTCCACCGGTACGCCGAAGCAGAAGGTAGACATGCTTTCCGCAGCCCGCATGCTTCAAAAGAAAGGGTATAAACTGTTTGCTACCGGCGGTTCGAGCAAGTTCCTTACCGAGAACGGGGTGGAGAATACCCGTGTCTACTGGCCGAGCGAGCCCGACATGCACCCGCAGGCGCTCGAAATGCTGCACAGAAAAGAGATAGATATGGTGGTGAACATTCCGAAGAACCTCACTGCGGGCGAGTTGGACAACGGTTACAGAATACGCCGCGCCGCTATTGACCTCAATATTCCGCTGATAACGAATGCACGTCTGGCAAGTGCGTTTATCAATGCCTTCTGCACCATGACACCAGACGATTTGGCTATCAGGGCTTGGGACGAATATAAGTAAAAGTGCTTGGGCAACCGTTCCGAACTCCGGTCCGGAGCATCCGGTTTGCCGGTGTTTTTCTACGGTATCTCCGCGATATAAAGCAGAGATACCGTAGGTAAAACCCGGTTATGGAGTATTGTTTTCTTCGTCCCGTAACTGCGGGCTGTACAGCCCGCATATGGAAACCGCAGAGCCCGCAATTGCCCCCCGTGCGGCCCGCAACTGCAAAACGGGGTTTTCCTATAAGCATTCCGTAGTTTTATCGATGGCTTTTCGATATTAATCAATGGATAAAGTATGAAAAAGCAGGCGGATAAAGAGCGCATTTCTCCGGTTTTTTTTCTTTTTAGGCACGGAATTACACGGATTTCACGGAAAAAGGATAAAATAAATCCGTATCTATCCGTGTAATTCCATGTTTAAAAGGAAATTATCAAGTATATTTTGACAAAACCTCTTGTCATAACAATGGTCGTCACCGCTCAATGCCCCATAAACAAAGGGATAGAAAGCGAAAGTGACGAGTGATGAGAAAAAACGTGTTTTATCTAATGCTCCAACGCTTTGTTTTAGTCAGAATGCAAAGAAGGGATAAATTAGGTAGCCGGCACTTTTATTATACCCTTTGATGCCGATTCTGTCCCAATCATCGAGAAATCCCCAGATGATAATCCAGCTGAACTGTCGGTTGAATTCGGTGCTGGTCTGGTATATACGTCTTTTATCAGCCGACAACTTTCTTGCCGACCTGCCTGCTTTGCCCAATTGTGCGTTCAGCTTGTCCAGCGTTTCGGTTCCGTATTTGTAGAACTCTTCGAAAGCGATACTTGTACGGCTAAATGTCATCGGGTCTTTTCCACATATATTTTTCAGCATGTCACACCATTGTCCGATGCTTGGAATGAACCATGGGCTGCGTGAGTTGTTGGGGATATTGTCCTTTTGGCGATATTTTACGAGGATGGAGAGAGCTGTGTAGACAGTTGTGAAGTTCTCTTTGTCGGCATGATGCTCCAGCATTGTTTCCGTTTCGGAATAACCGTTCATGTTCAGGTCTACCCGGACCTCTGTGTTGAAGTTATCTATGGCTTCATCAACGTTGTCATCTCCCCACCTGCCTGTTCCAATGCTGTCGAGTGCCATTACGTAGGCATGGTTCCAGTTGTTTTCATTGCATTTAGGGTCTGTCAGTTTGTCGGCTGTACAGGTAATCACCATTCCGATGGCTTGTTGGTACTCCGGAATTTTTCCGTCTGTCAGCAGGCCGTCTCCGGGATATACTTCGATGCCATCCGTTCCTTGAAAAACGAAATCGCCGGGGGCAAGCGGGCGGATAAGGCTGCCCGGACCTGGAATCAGGCTGTTTATTTTGAGTGTGTGGCATTCGCCTGCATTAAAAGCTGTTGTACTGCCGGTGGCAGTGACTGTTTTCTCCTCATTGAGTATTACATTGTCTGTGGAATAGCTGCATTGTATCTGTCCTTTTTCTTGGGGGGCGATGATGGCACGGAAAGTCCCGTTATCCATTTTGCAGGCTTTTACGCCGTTCATGGTTACCTGCCGCGCTTTTGTGTCCGGAGCCCAGGTGGTGGACTGGTTGCGGTAGGTGAAGCCGGCATCGGCGGGTTCTACACAGGTGACGTGTATCTGCGGTTCCAGTATCAGCAGGGTGAACTGATGGGCGAAAGACAGATTGAGTGTCTTACGGCCGGTACTTTCGTTGCCGGTGTCCGGGCTGCCGGTGGCAATCATCAGGTCGGATGCGGCATATTTCCCGGCATCGGACTGGTCGGCAGCGGGTGGCATGGCGGCGGCCAGCGCCCCGATAATCATTTCTTCTGTTTGAGTGGGGTCGATAGTGATGTCTTTTTTGTATGGATAATAGGCTATGTAGCTTGTTCCTTCGTACCAGTAAAGGTCTCCGTTGGCAGTTTTCCATTCGTCCGTTTCGGGGGTGTATGTCAACCGGATGTTATTTGCACCGTCTGCAATCGCTTTATCTTTGATAGCAAACAACCCGATGGCATCGCCGGCGGTAAACCGGGTGACGAGTCCGTCTTCCTGTGGGATGCGTGTGGTTGTTTCTGGAGATACCGGTAAAGGAGCAAACCCGGCTGCCGTGGCGCGGACGGTAAGAGGCATCCGTTTGTCGTAGCCATTGTTGTATAGTTCGTGGCTGTTGTCACATCCGTTGCAGATGAGAAGGCTGCAAAGCAGTATATTGGCAGATAGGTGTTTCATGTCGTTTCGTTTTTAGTTTATCACAACCGTTTCGCTTACCGTTTCAGTACTTCCTGTATTCCATGTCGGAAGGCTGCCTGCTGTTACGGTGACTTTCTTCCGGGAGATGCCGAGGGTATAACTTATGGAAGCTCCTTCCGTCCACATTTCGGTCGATGGCAGTGTCTGGTTGCTCAGGACGATAGTCTGGGTGATGTCCGTATTATCGGAATTATAGGCTTGGTAGGTGTAGGTGAGGTTGAAGACACTCTCTGTTCCGTAAGGCAGCAGATAGAAGGTTGCGAGCAGTTCCTTGGGGGCTGCGGTGTTATCCGGAATATCGAAACGGGTAGCGGTGGCGGTGAATGTTTCCGTTTCGGCGGGGGCGGGATAACTCCAGCCGAATCCTTTGTCTTTACTGTCTTCCGGGATATGGCAGGTGAGGATACCGTTTTTCATTCCGCGGATGGAGAATGCCGTGATTTGCTTTCCGGTCGTGTTGTCGTCGCTTTTTACGTAGATGGCAATCCGGGTCAGGGTATGGTGAAAGCGAAACTTCACCAGGCTGTTGTCCGAAGCGGAAGTCTGGTTCATCAGCGGGACGGCGGCAAGAAGGTCGGTCTGTGCGCTTTCGGACCGGGGCGGGGTATATTCGATGACGGGCGGTCCGCTTTGTGCATTGCCGGATACGTTGAAACTGCCCGTGTTGTATGGTCCGTAAGCGAAGAAGCTCAATTTGTCCGCCGGGTTGTTGGGCCAGTATTTCAAGGGAGAGTACGTCCAGGTGGAGCTGCCTTCGGTGCGTGTTACCTTCTGATTGCACATGAAGTTCGGGGTGTCCGTTTTCTGCATGTTTCTGCTGCCCGTATAGTAAGCATATACGCCTATGGCGGAGAGATTGTCTGCGGTCAGTCCGTCGTTTCGGGTTTGCCGCGTCTCTGCCGGCGCAGTGGAGAATCCTATGAGGAGTTCTTCCGCTTGCAGGACTTCGGACGTTCCGTTGCCTGCATTGCAGGCAGTAAGCAACAGGCATGCGATAAAGACCGGCAGGTGTCTTGTGCCAGATATACTTTGGGTCTTGTTCATTGGTCAATGTTCTTGGTGGCCGGGAAGAGACATCCAACTCCGCCCGGCCTGTGTGGTGAGGTTTATTCTATTGTTACGTCATTCGTTATGTCAGACCAGTTTTCTACTTTGGCTTCTTCTATCTTGATTTCGTGCAGGTTGATTTGCAGCGTGTAGAGATAGGATTCGTTTCGCTTCATATGGCCTTTGGGCAATGAGATTACGGATTCGGCATGGCTGGCAATGTACTTGCTGGAACCGGAACTGGTATTGTCCTTTGTAACGATGTCATAATGGAACCCTATCTTGATATCTCCTTCGGCACAACCGGAGTTTTTGGTTACATCAGCGTCATTGTCTCCGACTGGAATCAGGTATAAGTATTGTTTTTCCGGAAACAGGCTGACGGGCGTCTTTTGCGATTCGGCAGTCAGTTTTATTCCCTTGACGCTACCTTCGTGCCCGGTGGTGGCATCGGTTTCAATGATTCCTTCTTTCTCCAGCGCCAGGATATTATCGAGGCTGAAGTCCTTATCAGGAATGACAGCGTTTTCATAGTTCCAGTGCAGCTGTGACCATTTGGCGCTTGTATAGAACTTGGAACCGGGGTTGGATGCCGCTGAAAGGTTGGTCAGTGAAAGGTTACCGCTTTCTGCTGTCGTGCCGTGGTCTTTGCCCACAATCCACATATGCGTGATGTATACGAAGCTGTTATTGCCGTCCATTCCGGTAAAGTCACCGCTTCCCAGCTTTGCCTTGAACGAGATGCGGGAAAGCGTGTGTTTGAAGTTGAAACTTACTTTTCCGCCATTGGCTTGAGTGTATTGCTGGTCGAGTGCATCAGCTACTACAAGGTCTACCATTTTAGTCAGTTCGTTCTCTTTTTTGAGGCTGAAATTAATGTAAGGAATTCCTGCTTCGGTAGCAGCGGAAATAGTTATTCCCGTTTTGGTGCCGCTTTGCCCGTTGCTTTCGTAAGGTGCGTAAGCGAAGAAGGAAATCTTGTCGCCGTCGCGGTTGGGCCAGTACTTTACGGGGCTATATGTCCATGCGCTGGTTTTCGAGTCATACTCCACCGCCTGATTGTACATATATCCTGCAGTGACTGTGTTTTTTACATTCTCGAACGTCTCCTGTCCCGTAAAATATCCCATAATGCCGAAGCCACCGTATTTCTCTGCATCCGAGGGAGAGTCTTTCATACTTTCCGTGGTCATGTCCACGCCACGGGTTGCCAGTCCGGTGTATACACCGAATCCTACTGCCGGATGGGAGTCCGGGTTTACATCTGTTACTTCATTCTGCGAGCAGCCTGCTAATAGCAATACTGTCAGCAATTGCGTGATTGCGCTGGTTCTTTTCATCTTTCTTTTCAATTGATAGTTGTTTGTTTACTTAGATTATATATGTATATATTGATAGTATGATGGCTTATATAATAGGTATGTCGGTATTGATATCGTTTTCCCATCCGTTTACGTCTACGTCAAAGCTCGAACCTGAACCGTTTTCGGGTTCCACATCCGGTATCTTTCCCGTGTTCACTTCTATCCGGAGTGTGGTTGTTCCTTGTCCGTCGTCCGTTTCTGTCACTTCCACCTTGTCGTAGCTTTCTGTAAAGTGGGTTTTGCCGTCTGTAAGTAATGCGTCGATGTATATCCTGTGTTCGCTTCCGGTATGGAGGCCGAATATTTCGAACGTGCCGCTAATCGTTCCGTCGGCTGGTGATTCGGGAGTGAATTGGTAAGTGGAAGGCACAAATTCCTGTATCACGGTATTGGCCGACGGCTTGCCGGTGGCGAGAAATACGGATTCAGACACACCGTCCAAACGGCAGGTGAGTGAGCGGACATTGTTCAGCCCCTTTATGTGGAATGTGGCTATAATCTTACGGGTCATCTTTTGCGGTGTGAGGTGAATATGACAAGGGTCATCGCCGGTTGCGGTAATCTCCGGATATACGGTGGTTTGCTTGTCTGGAGTGCTGCCGTAGTTGCCCAGCATCTTTTCCGTAACCTCGAATCCTTCCATTGTAGCTACGGCAAGTTCTTCGGGAGAGGATACAAGGGTGCGTATTCCTTCATCCGGACGTGTGATTATTTTGCCGGCACAGGCTTCCAGTGTTTCATAACTCTCTTTTCCACGGAATGTAATGTTGCTGAAGTCGTTGAAGGAACGATTAAAGAGAAGGACATGGTATATGCCTTCCGGCAAACGTATCTTGTCTCCCGAACGGTCGCCCAAAAGGAATACTTTCGGTTCGCCGCCTGTTTGCGGATAAAACAGGGCGGTGGCACCGAAATCCGCTTCTTTACTGTCCAGTCCGGATAAACTCCAGTCGACACTGAGGCTGATTTCGGCTACTTCATAGTAGGTCAGTTCGCGGCGTTCGCAGGCAAGGAATGTGATGTGCAGGAATACGATGCACAGTAATGGAAAGGTAGCGGGGTATTTGTGTTTCATTTTATGCCTCCTTCCTGTGTTTTCTGCTTGCGGGCAAGCAGCCATATGAGCGAGACTTTGGCTTTGGTAGGGCCAAACCATGTATAACGGCCGTTCTCTTGCCATTGCAGGGTCTGGTAATTGTTGCGGGCATGGTAATGACGGTAGTCTGTGCGCAGCAACCCTATACCTATATTGAATTCCAAATGCAGGTGGCGCGAAAGTTTATGGGCATAACCGTAGCTGAATCCTGCTGCTATGAAAAATTCGCCCTGATAGCCATTGGTTTTCCATTGCAGGTCGTATTTGCCGCCTCCGGCATATAGACCGACGAAATGTCCTGTCAGTATGTCTTGTCGCTTCCGTTGTCTGTATAGCTGCGGCCAATAGCGTACTTCGAGTCCGCCCGCCATGATTTCAAGGCAGTATTTATCACCGTCAAGCAGCCACCAGGGAAACATGTATTCCCCGTTTACCGACCAATGTCTGCCTATAGGTATTTCAATCTCGAAGTTGGGAATCAGCGCAACGTCAAATAGCAGGTTGGTCTTTAGGGCGAACAACGGGTGTGTGGCGGGATGTCTGGAACCGGAAGCAGGCAGAAACCTGTCGGGAATTTCCATGCTGGCCGGTAGCGGATACTCTACATTCCGAAAGAGATTCGGGACGGTATCTTGAAGGCAAAGGTATCCGGGGTATGCCGGCAGACGTACTGTTTTTTCCCAATCTATCTGCAGGATGGCCGAACGCAGGCTACGTAATATCCGGGCACGGATATGCGGGTGGATGGAAGCACTCTCCAGCAGCTTTAGGGCTTTTTTACGTTGGATGCCGGTATTGCTGTTGTCGATGATGTACAGTATCTGCCCACGGTGGGGGAGATGGCGTTTTTCGTCGACAAGACGCCGCAGTCCTTGCCAGTTTTCTCCTTGCGGACAAGTGTGTATGCGGCAGGTATCGATATGGGGAAATTTACGTATCAGATAGTTCTTGATGTTTATCGCTCTGCGTTCTGCCAATTGCTCGTTGTAGGCGGTATTGCCATCGGGAGAAGCAAAAGCGAGGATATGTATGGAACTTATCTTTTGTGGAACGGTATCATGGCTGGAAAACAGGCTGTCCAGAGCATTGAAGACATGTATATTATCCATGTATCCGCTGTCGGGCAACGTCCGGTCGAAACGAAAATGAAGTTCCATCGGTTGGGCGGGAACATGCGTTCTTCTTTCTTGCTGGGCATGGCAATATGGAATGATTATAAAAGGTATCACCCAGCCAATAATAATGCTTTTCGCACTTTTATTAAGAACATTCATAAGACGAATGGTTTGGCCGCTGTCGAAAAGATTGTTACATTTTTCCGATAAACATTGCTGTGTGGAGCGGCTGTATATATTTGTTTGTTTGCTTTGCTTGTCCGTATTATCTCTGAATACGACGCTTATAGCAACAAATATATATTATTTTTCTATAGATGGTTTTATTTTTACCAAAAGATTTTAAAAAAATGCGCTTTTTCGTGGAAAGGATGTTTTGGGGGACGGTATAACGGGGCTTGCTGGTAGCAAAACAGGGAAAATGCTTCTGATAAAACATTTTCCCTGTCGAGTATAAGGAGTGTCGCTTGGGAGGCGAATAAATAATTTTACATTTTGTTGGTAGGGTGCAAGAGTATCCGTTATTTTATTCTTTGCCGGCCTCCTTATATATTTTCTAATTGTCTGTAATCTGATATATGTACGTTTTCATTTCAGCAGCGTTCCCGTTGCCTTTAAATAAGTGATGTAGTTCAGGTACAGCCGGAAACGTGCATCGACTTTGGTTTCATAAGCCTGCTGCCACAGAGCTTGCGCTTCCAGGTGGTCGGACAGGGTTTCCAGTCCCACGTCGTATTGGCTGCGGCTCACTCTCATGTTCTCTTCCGCCTGTTGCAGGGAGCGTTCGGCAATGGTGCTTTCCAGCCGGGCTTCGTCGAGGTTGTTGGCGGATTGTGCCAGCTCAAGCAGCATTTGTTCGTTCATGTTCTCCTGTTCGAGGCGTGCCTGTTCCAGTTTGGCTTTGGCTGCACGTACTTTATTGCTGTTTGTACCGAAGTGGAAGAGCGGTACGCTTACGTTCAGAAGCACAGAGAAGCTGCCGCCGTCGAACAGGTCCTGGTCGCTGATTTCCAGGCCGTGGATGTAGTCGTACGAACCTTTCACACCGATTTTGGGCAGGAGTTCGCTGCGGTTCAGTTTCACTTGCTGCTTGGCGATGGCCACTTGCTGGTTCAGTATGGCATATTCGGGGCGGGCGGAGATGTCGGCTGTTTGCAGCCGGATGTCCTGTGCCACTTCGGGAAAAGTATCGGCGGTGCGTATATCTGCCGTCAGTGGTTTGCCGATGTAGTGGCAGAGGTTCATGGTGGCCAGGCGCAGCGCATTGTCGGCCTTGCGGATGTTGAGTTCGCTTTCGTTCAGCTTTACCTGTACTTTCAGCACGTCGTTCTGGGGCTTGAGGCCGTGTTTATGGGCGCTTTCCACGTTCTTCATCAGTTCCGTGAGCACGGCATTGTATTTGTCGGCCACTTTCTTCATCTCTTTGGCTTTGATGACTTGTGCGTATGCCTGCTCTGTCTTTACAATGACTTCCGAGGCTGTAAGCGTCTCGCTCAACTGTGCCATTTCCTTACCCAGCAGGGACATTTTGTATGCCGCACGGATTTTACCGCCCATGTAGAGCGGCTGTTCCACTTGTATGCCGCCCATATATACCATGCCTATCTTGTAGTTCAGGTCTATTCCGGGAAAGTAGGCGAACCCCTTGTTGGGAAGGAATTGCCCCGTGGCATCGGGCAGGAAAGTAGGCAGGTTGCCGCCGGCTATGCCGAGACTGCCGTCTGATGTACTGTAGATACCCGTACCGCTGAGGCTGAAGTTGGGGAAGAAGTTGCCCTTATAGCTCTTTGCGGTGTAGCGTGCACTTTCCGTTTGTCTGGCGGCTGCTGCCATTTCTTTATTGTATTTCAACGCCATTTCCCTGCATTGTTCCAGTGTCAGCGTCTCTTGGGCGGAGATGCAGGCAGCGGAGAGCAGGGCGGCGAGGATGAATGTTGTCTTTTTCATTATTGTTCGTTTTTTATATGAAAGAATAATGCGTATAGTACAGGGATAAACAGGAGTGTTATCAGCGTTCCGAATGTGAGGCCGCCCATGATGGAAGCCGCCAGCGAACCGAACATCGCGTCGGGTAGCAGCGGTATCATACCCAGAATGGTGGTCAGCGCAGCCATGGTCACAGGACGGAGACGGCTTTGGGCGCTGTCCACCAGTGCCGTAATGGGTTCTACCCCTTGGTTGAGCTGAAGGGTGATTTCATCCATCAGTACGATGCCGTTCTTGATAAGCATGCCTATCAGTCCCAGCGTACCCACAATTGCCACGAAGTTGAACGTCTTGTCTGTAAGCAGCATCACAGCCACCACTCCCACAAGCAGCATGGGCAGACTGCAGAAGATGATAATCGGCTTGCGGTAGTCCTTGAACAGCATGATAAGAATGGCAATCATCAGGATGATGGCAAGCGGGAAGTTCTTGAACAGATACTCCATGGACTCGTCGCTGGCGCTCTTCTCGCCCTGCCAATGCAGGGTATAGCCTTGCGGAAGCTCTATCTGTTCTATCCGACGGGCGATAATCTGCCTTGCCTTTTCGGTCTCTATGCCGGGAGCGGGAGAGCATTGCACGCGCTGGCTGCGCTGCCCGTTGTAGCGTGGTACGACGGGGTCTTCCCAGCGGATGTCGATGCGCTTGCTGATTTGTTTCAGCGGGGTGCTTCCCATGAGGCTTTCCACCAGTTCTTCCTTGCTCAGTGTACCTGCCTTCAGTTTCACCATGGTTTCCTCGTTCAGCAGTCCGTTCAGCGAGGGCAGGGCGGAGAATACCTGCGTATTGCCGAGGTCTTCTATCGGCTTTCCTTCCTCGTCCAGACATTTCAGGTAGATGTTGTCGCGGTGGATGCCTTCGTAGAAGAACCCGATGGGTATGCCGCCGTTGGCGGAAAGCAGGGACATGCTTACGTCGTTGCGGCTGAGACCCAGCGCGCGGGCGGCTGCCTGGTCGTACTCGATGGAGAGTACGGGTATCTGCGGTTCCCAGTCGGTGGTGATGAGGCGGACCTCCGGCGTGTGTTCCATAATGTACCGCGCACTGTCGGCCAAGCGGTGCAGTACGGCAGGGTCGGGCCCCATGAACTGCGCTTCGATAGGGTACTTCTTGAACATCAGGTTGTAGCGTTTCAGGTTGATGTAAGCATCCGGATAACGCCGTGTCAGGTATTCCTGTATCTCATCCATATTCTCTACCAGGTCGTCAGGAGAGGTGAAGTCTATAATCAGTTCGCCGTACGACAAGGACGGATTGGCGATGCTGCGCACCAGGTTGTAGCGTCCCGGCGTGCCGCCGACAGAGGCGGTGACATGGGTAATCTCCTTGCGTGTTTTCAGGTAGGATTCTATCTCCCTTAAATCGCGTGCCACGCGGGTGGAGTTATTGCCTTCGGGCAGCTTGTACTCCATGTAGAGCTGGTCGTACACCATATCGGGGAAGAAACCCTGCCGCATGTAGCCGTAGCCGAAAATGGAAAGTCCCAGCAGGGCGAGCATCGCCAGTACGACGCTCCAGCGATGTGCCAGTCCGAAGTAGAGGGCGGTGCGCAGCAGGGCATAGGTACGTCCCTTGTATTCGCGCTTTCCGGTGGCGCTGACTTCAACGGCAGGGTGCAGCTTGCGGTTTGCCATCAGCGGCACGTGCACCAGCGCCAGCACCCAACTCAGCAGTAAGGACACCGCCAGTACGATGAACAGGTCGCGGGTGTATACCCCGGCAGTATCCGGCGACAGGAAGATGGGAAGGAAAGCGATGATGGCTATCAGTGTGGCGCCCAGCAGGGGCATTGCCGTCTGGCGACCGATGGCTGTCATTGCTTCCATGCGGTTTTTGCCGGCTTTCAGGTCTACCAGTATGCCGTCTACGATGACAATGGCATTATCTACCAGCATACCCATTGCCAGCACGAAAGCGGCAAGCGATACACGCTGCATGGTTCCGTCCGCCGTGTACAGGAACAGGAACGAACCGAATACGGTGACAATGAGGCTGATGCCGATGATGATTCCGCTCTTGAAACCCATGGCCAGCATCAGGATTACCACAACGATGATGACGGACTCTATCAGGTTGATGACGAAAGTACCCAAAGAGGCTCCCACACGTTCGGGCTGATAGAATACCTTGTGGCACTCCACGCCTGCGGGCAGGCGGCTTTCTTTCAGTTGCGCCAGTTTTTTCTCTACGGCAGCGCCCACTTTCACGATGTCCGAACCGCTGGAAGCTGCGATGAGGATTCCCTGCGCCCGTTCACTGTCGAAGAACAGTTCGTTGCGGGTAGGTTCTTCGTATCCTTTCTCGATGCGGGCGATGTCGCGCATGCGGAGCTGGTCGTCGTCATGCCCTTGTATCAGCATGCTACCTATGTCTTCCACTGTCCTGAACTTGTCGCTGACGGTGACGCGGATGCGGTTGTCGCCATTGTCGTAGTAGCCGCTGTAGGTGGTCTTGTTCTGTCCGTTCAGGGTGGCGAGGACTTCGGCGGGCTTTACGCCGAGGTTTGCCATGCGGTCTTGCAGCAGGGAGATGTTGATGCATTCGGGACGTTTGCCGTATAGTTCCACCCGTTCTACGCCCGTCATGTCGCTTATTTCGCGCTTGATAAGCTCTGCGTAGTCGGACAGCTCCCGGTCGGACAGTCCGTCACCGGTCAGTGCGTAGAACATTCCGTATACATTGCCGAAGTCGTCTTTCACGATGGGGGTGCTCGCTCCGTCGGGCAGCAGGGCGCAGGCGTCGCTCACCTTGCGGCGCAGCATGTCCCAGCACTGCTCCACTTCATCGTCCGGGGTAATGGTGGTGAGTTCTACCTGTATCAGGGAGAGGTCGTTGTACGAGTAGCTTTCCACATTATCTATATTGCCCATGCTGCGGATGCTCTTCTCCAGCACATCCGTCACTTCCAGCTCTACCTGGTGGGCGGATGCCCCCGGATAGGTGGTTACCACCATGGCGAGTTTCACTTTTATTTCAGGGTCTTCCAGCTTGCTCATCTGGTAGCAGGAGAGGATGCCGCCTACAAACAGGACGGTCACCAGGAAGTAAACCAGATTGCGGTTTTTGAATGCCCATTTGCTTATATCCATAATTGCTGAGTTTTAAAGGAAAACAATGCTATAACAGTCCGCCGATGTTTGTGTCGCTGGCAGCAGGCAGAGGAGTCACGGTTTCTCCGTCCTTTATGTGATGTATTCCTGCCGACACCACTTGGTCGCCGGGTTGCAGCCCGTCGGAAGCGATGATGCTGCGTCCGTTGCTTAGCAGGCGTACGAGGGTTACTTCGCGGCTGTGTACTTTGCTGTCGGACGGGTTGTATACGAATACGCAGGCTTTGCCGTCTTTTTGCAGGACAGCGCTGCCGGGTACGGAGAGGTTGCGTGAACTGTCATTGTTGCAAAGGATGGTAACCATGGTGTTCATGCCCGGAGAAGGAACGGGGCTGTTGTCTGTAATCAGTTGCAGACGCATGGTGTAGAGCTGGTTCGCATTTGCCTTGGGGGTGACGCTGATGAGTTTCAGCTCATAGGTCTGTTCCGGATAAATGTCGAACGTACAGCGGTATCGGTCAAATTGCTCGCGCCGGATGTATTCGGCTGCCGGAAGGTTTATTTCCACTTCCGGGGCGCTGTTGCTTATCATGGACAGGACAGGCATTCCGGCTCCTACCGTTTCGTGTGCTTCAAACAGCCTTTTCTGTATATAGCCGCTGAAAGGGGCGTAAAGGCGGGTGTAGCCCAACTGGTCTTTGTGATGCCGGTATTTGGCGGTGATTTGTTTCAGTCCGTACACGGCCTTGTCGTTGGCACTGGGCGTGGTTCCGTTGTCTTTGTAAAGTGCCATTACGCGTTCCGCCTCTGCCTTAATCTGTTTGTATTCGGCCTCGGTGGCGTCCAGTTGCACCTGGTAGTCCGTAGGGTCCAGTTCGGCAAGCAGTTGTCCTGCCTGCACGCGGGCGCCGTCCTTTACATATATCTTCTGTATCGTGCCACTCACTCTGAATGCGAGGCTGATGTCTTGTGCCGCTTTTACTTTTCCGGGATATTGCAGGTTGGTTTGCCCGCCGGCGGAGACAACCGTATCTGTTTTTACGGTCTGGTATTCTCGTGTGTCTTTAGCTCCGTTGCTACAGGATAGCAGCGAGTAGAGTGAGATGCTTGTTAAAATCCAATAAATTCGTTTCATAATTCAAGGTATATTAGTTTTGTGACAAAATTACTCAGTCTCTTCTATATATAAAAGGTTTATAAGCATTATAAAATGTTCTGTTTATGCCCTCTCTTTGTAAAAAACGGACATTTTCCTGTCTATTGCGTTCTGGGGTGTCAGATTCGTCGTGTGGACTTTATACTGTGACAGCCGATATTCGGGTGATGAAAAGTTACAGAAATTGGGAATTGAAAAAGGTAATGAGATAATCTTTTTCATACCTTTGCAAGTACATATAATTAATATCTTATACCGAATGAACACGCAAAACTCTTATCTTGCTTCAAAGCCGCATTACGAGATACTCGACGGGCTTCGTGGCGTAGCTGCCGTAATGGTAGTCGCTTTTCATCTGCTGGAAGCGCATTCCGGCGGCAATCACTTGGAACAAATTATCAATCACGGTTACCTGGCTGTAGATTTTTTCTTTATGCTTTCCGGTTTTGTTATCGGTTATGCTTATGACGACCGCTGGAGCAGGATGAGCATCGGTACTTTCTTCAAGCGGCGTATTATCCGTTTGCATCCTATGGTGATAGTGGGAAGCATAGTGGGTGCAGTGTTCTTTTATTTTCAGGAGTCGCCCTGCTTTCCGGCTATTCAGGATACATCGGTAGGGACTATGCTGCTGGTAATGCTGCTGGGGTGTACGCTGCTTCCGCTTCCTTTGAAATGGGACATTCGCGGCTGGACCGAGATGCATCCGCTCAACGGACCGGCGTGGTCGCTTTACTACGAATACATAGGCAATATTCTTTATGCATTGTTCATCCGCAAGTTCAGCAAGACAGCTTTATCCGTTCTCGTTGTTGTGGCGGGATGTTTTACGGTGCACCTTTGTCTTACCGCACCTGCGGGTGATATTGTCGGCGGCTGGGCGTTGAATTGGGAGCAGCAGTACGTAGGGCTTGTCCGGTTGATGTATCCTTTCTTTGGCGGATTACTGCTGTCCCGTCTGGGGTGGATTGTTCGTATTGAGAAGCGTGCGTTCTGGTGGTGCAGTCTGATGATTGTGGCAGTTTTGGCATTTCCCCGTCTGGGCGGTGAAAATCATTATTGGATGAACGGACTCTATGAGGCCTGCTGCATTCTTTTTGTCTTTCCTGTGATTGTGTCCATGGGGGCGGGAGGTAAGGTGACGGGCAAACGTTCTACCGCTGTGTGCAAGTTTCTGGGAGATATTTCGTATCCGGTATACATAACGCATTATCCGTTAGTGTATACCTACACGGCGTGGGTGTGCAATAATAATGCTACTTTAGCGGAAGGCATTCCTTATATGATACTGACCTTTGCCGGTGCTTTCGTGCTTGCCTATGCCTGTCTGAAACTCTATGACGAACCTATACGCAAATGGCTGACAGACCGATTCCTGAAAGGAAAGAAAGCTGTTAAAAGTTAGTTCTCGTGTAGTGAGGTAAACGCATGTACAATGTAATCCAGTTCAGGTATGATAAAAAAGTCCCGATGCAGTTTATTCAGAATCTGCACCGGGACTTTTCTCTAATTACCAGTTATCTTATTTTACGTCAATGAATCTTTTGGCCTTTTCTTTTTCCTGTTCGGAAAACTTCGGCAAGTCTATGTTCAATACGCCGTTTTCTACTTGTGCGGAAATCTTTTCTTTGTCTACATCGTCCGGAAGGATCATTGTCTGTTGGAATTTGGAGTATGAGAATTCGCGACGCAGATAGCGGCCTTCTTTCTTCTCTTCCTTGTTTTCCGTTTTCTTCTCCATGCTGATGACCAAGTTGTTTTCTTCATCGATATGGACGTTGAAGTCTTCTTTGGTCATTCCGGGAGCTGCCAACTCTACCTTGTATTCCTTTTCTGTTTCAAATACGTTGATGGCGGGAGCCGTTGCATTGGCTTTTACCATCCAATCGTTATCAAAGAAATCGTTAAAGATACTTGGTAACCAATTCTGAGTTCTTCTTACAGGCATCATAATCATAGTCTCCTATCTTTAAAAAGTTATACATTCGGTTTGTTCTGAACTTCGGCTTTCGATGTTCCCCGATGTTTACCTTTCGGCTTTCATCGTCTGTATCTTGAACCGTCGTTCACTTACTGTTATGGCAAACTGTATGCCAACAGGCTTGTACTCACTTTATTGACTAATTGTCATTGTTGGTCTGACTATTTTACCTGTATAATGCCAATATTGCTATCTTTTTATTTAAAATTGATTGAATTTCATACTAATTTAAAACGCATTCGCCAGCGCTTGCTTTCTTCGTCCCAGTCGTGGCTGATAATTTTGAAAGTTCCTATCTCGGAAGTGTTGGCAACGTGTGTACCGATGCAAAGGCATTCGTCATAATCACCGACTTTTACTATACGTACGGTTTCCGAAGCATCTTCGGGTAACCGTTCCAAATCGAACCGTCCTTTGGCTTCTGCCTGAGTGATGAACTCGGTAGTGACAGGCAGATGTCGTGCTATCACTTCATTTACCGCTTTTTCCAGACTCTCTATTTGTTCTTCCGTGGGGCAGGCGTTGAGCTGATAATCCAATTTACTTTTTTTGTGTTCTATATGAGCGGAGACGGAACGGCCGCAACCGAATAATCTGATCATTGTCTGATTAATGATGTGTTCGGTGGTATGCATAGGCGGGTATTCCTGTTTGTTGTGCTCATTGAGTTTCGCTTGTTGTTCCATAAGTTCTTCTTTTAAAATACTGTATACATGTATGTCCGCATATTCTCCCGAAGCCAATAACTCTCCGGCCCGTTCCGTTCCTTCAAGGCGGAAGCCAAGCCTGACGGGAATGCCGTTGCTTGCTACATTGCCCGTGGCACAACGTATCTGTATGCGTTTTATGTTTTTGGTTTCGACGGCCCATCGGCATAGGCGGCGGACACAATCGGTCATGATGCCCTGATGCTGGTATTCGGGCAGAAGCCAGTAACCGATTTCCGTGCGGTGATTGGCAAAGTCGGAAAAATGAAAACCTATCAGTCCGCAAATTTCATTCTCTCTGTTCCAAATACCGAATATAGGTTCGTAGCTGTCGGTAGGGGCGGAGAGGACCCCTTTCAGAAAGTTTTCCTCATCGGCTACGGACTTCAGGTTGTCTACAAAAGGCAACCATGTCCGCATATAGTTGCGGTGGGTATCTATGGCACGGTATATGGCAGCGGCATCTTCTACCGTTACTTCACGCAGCACAATATCCGGACGGATTTCAAAAGATACATTTAAATGGTTGAAAGGCTTTGTCTCTTTCTGCCTGTCCTGTATCCTTTCCTTGAGTTTGCTCCAGGCATGGGTGTCGAACAGGCAGCTTTCGCGCATGGTGTGATACATCTCCTTGAACCGGGACATCGGAATGGTGAAACTTAATAACTCTGCCTCGAAATGAGGACGGACAGACGGGTCGAAGAATCCCCAAAAGGTTCGTTTGCCTTGTTTCCGGTTTTCAAGGATAGCCTGAGTCACTACGGAACAACAGCCCGAACCGAAAGGAGCTGATACGGTATCCGTTGCATTGCTGTCGAAAAAAGCCCATGTGGCAAGTCCTGCCAGCATGTCCGGCGTGGCAAGAAACAATATGCCTTCCACTTTGTCGAAAGAACCAATCTTGTCGATTCGTGCAAAGTGCAGGTAGGCTTTTTCCGCTTTAGGCACTTGCAGTTCCTGTATGAAGTCAACAACCATATCGGGTGTTTTCTTGTATTTCTCTTTCAAAGAGACGAAGCCGGGCACATGTTCCGGCATATCCGTGAAGCCTGTGTAGAACTTGCCGCCTCCACAGCCTATTGTTTCGGCATTGAGGCTGATTATTTTTCCGTTTCTTACTTGCGCCATGCTTTTAAAGAAGCACCCGTTTACTCTCTCTGCCGGAGCTTCCGGTTGGTCGGAGTACCAAAATACGATGGGAAGTCCGGCCTGCTGCCCGAAAGCTTCCCGATAATTGCCTATAAACGTATGTATATCCATTCCCTTCTATTTTTCACCAAAGATAATTAATATTCCGGGAATTTCTTTTCCGGTATGCGAAAATACGGTTTTATGCTAACCGAGCAGCGCCATATAAGCCAGTTCTCCGATGATAAACAAGCTGACTGCACCTATCAGAACCGCTTCGCCCAGCAAATACCCTAATGCTGCATGCAAAATAGTGCAGTGGTATTTGGATATTTCGCTATGATGCCGATGCCGCCAGGCTATCATTCCACACAAGGCGGGAGCAACGAACAGCAGGAATATGAATCCCGCTGTCGATGCTCCCGACCACATGCCGCTTATTCCTAACAGAATTTCCATGAGCAAAGTTCCGCAGATAAGAAAAAGCATGAATAAGGAGAATTTCGGAATGGCAGTTATCTGCTCTCTGCGCATTTTACGGATTAACCGTATGTAGGCTACTACTCCTGCAATGGGCAATGCAAGAAGAAAAAGAAGGATGATAGTGGCCGTTATATAGGACAAGATTATCTTCATTTTCGGTAAATATTATTTTTCTTTTCCAAACAGTAAGTACATATAATTAGCTAATGGCGTATTTCATTGATACAAACTGATTTAAACTATTTGCTTCTCTCAAATTAAAAGGTACTGACGAGAACCTTTGATGCAAATATATAAGAAAGAAAAACCGGAAAAGTGGCTGGAAAATTAATCAGGAGTGGACAGGAAAACCGGGAGTGTTATAGTTGTTTCTGAATACGAGATACATTATGATTCCCGTTAAAGCATGCTATAAATAGAGGAAATGGTGGTAAAAGACACTGCAACGTAAAAAAAGATGGTTCCGAAAAAGAAGCGGATGAAATGCATGGGCATAAAAAAAGGAGTACCGCTGTACTCCAACCTTTGTTAACCTTAAATCTAATACTATGAAAAACACGTTGCAAAGATACGGACATTTGATAAAACTGCAAATTATCCAAGAAAAAAAGCATGTTTTATAACATTTATTATAAGATTGAACTTCTTTTTCGGACTTGTTTAAATTTTGTTCGGTATTCTTCTCAGAGCTGTTTTGCAGTTGTCTGAGGAGTATAACGGGCTATGTGACGAATAAAAACAAGAGAACAAGCCGGAAAGAGACTCGGAAGAAGCCTGAATAAAATTCTTTTTTAGCTTGTAAATGTCAGGGGAAATTGTGAATATTTGTATTATAAAAATCATAACTCTGCTAAGAGCGGTATATATTAACTGAATTATCGGCATATGATATGACAAATAAACAAATGAACCCGGAGAGCATTGACAGAATAGAACATAGTACTTATACGCCTCTGGAAAAGAAATATCTGAAAGTGCAGTTTGTCAAAGTGGCATTGGTTTATCTCAGCCTTATGGCTGTTTCGCTTTTTCTTCTTTGTGCAGAGGGGTTTGCTTACCGGTATGCCGCTACTATCATTGTTGAATGCGGTTTGCTTGTAGCATCCGTTGTTAATTTGCTAATTCTTCCCAAGGCATACAACTATAAAGGATTCGTTATTCGTGAGCACGATATAACCTTTCGCTCCGGGATTATCTTTCCTTCGGTTATTACCGTTCCTTTCTGTAAAATTCAGCAGGTGAGTGTTTGTCAGAATCCTGTTACACGTCTGTTTGGACTGTATTCCGTTGACTTGGTAAACGGAGCCCAATTGTTGGCTACAATCAGAATTCCCGGACTGACGGAAGAGAGAGCAGATAAAGTGAAGGCGCTTGTCATAGAAAGTATAAAAAATGAAAACAAATGATTTCTCTGCGCCGAGGCGAATGAGCAAAAGCGCGTTCGTAATATTCCTTGTCAACAACCTATGGCTTTATGCGAAGTATTTTCTTTTTATAGTCATTCTTGAATTGTTTAATTCGGAAAAGAAATTATCTTTTATTGAAGCGGCTTTGGATTTTTTGGTTGTTTTGGCAATCTGTCTGACCTTGGCAGCAGTCATTGCTTTTATCAATTATTATTCCAAAAAGTATTATGTGGAGAATGGAAATCTGATTTTCATTCACGGTTTGGTACGTAAGGAAATTACCAGTATATCTTTGACGAAAATTCATTCTTTGCGTACTAAACAGGGATTGATTTATCGTTTGCTGGATATGAAGGGAGTATCATTTGATACGCTTGCATCGCAATCGGAAGAAATAGAAATGATTCTTGACAATGAAGATTGGGAAGCATTGCTCAGCCGGATAGAAACTTTGGATAGTCAGACACAGATACAGGCATCCGAAGCAGATAAGATTGAAGAGAAAACCGATGGATACACTACCAAGTTGAGCGTTGGTAATTTGAATCTGATTAAAGGAGCACTTTGTCAAAACCACCTTCGGGGCATGGTTGTATTTGGAAGTATTTTAGTTACTTTATATGACCAGATTATATCGGTCGATGAAAATGCTGTGGAATATTTTTATGGTTACATGGCTACACATGCCGATTTCTTACGGCTTTCATTATCAAGTTGTATCACTGTTGCCGCTATCTTGTATATAGTTACATTGCTACTATGGTTGGGTAAAGTCTTTTTGCGTTATTTCAATATGGATATACGTATAGACCGGGAACAGCTGTTCTTTGAGAGCGGACTGATTTCGCGTAATAGCAGCCGGTTCTCATACGATAAGATTTGTACTGTTTATATCAAGCGGAATATCATTGAAAAATGGTTGGCTTGCAGCACTGTTATGCTGAAACAGGCATTGAATGCCACTGACAGGAATAGAGGAGCGGATGTCAGAATTTATGGTTCAGACTCTGCTACAACTTTTCTGGACTGGTGGTTGGGAAAGGATTATGCATCTTCGCAACCTATCGTTTCTGCTCAATCCGGATACGGCTTATTAGGCTATACCATCCGGTTCGATCTGTTGGTTTCGCTTGCAGCCGGTATAGCCTTATACTATTTTCAATATTACGGTTGGCTTTGGCTCCCGGTCGTTTATATGCTGATATCCCTGATAAAAGGGATTTTTTCCGTACGTCGGAGTTCTATCACTTTAAAAGAGGATTATGTGGAAATCAATTCAGGAAAGTTTGCAGAAGTGAAAAACTATTTCAAATATTCGAACATGGAAGTGGTTCGCATGACAGCTACTCCTTTTACTCCTTTTTATCACAGAGTAAATCTTGTCATTTCTACCAATGGTTCCTCCTTTACCGTAAGAAGCCTGAAAGAACAAGAAGCTAAGGAAATCTATGAATTGCTGCTGTATAATTGCTATATCAAATGAGGCTGATGGAGGCTTGCTGTTTATTCCATCGGCGGAATTATCTGTGCACATATATTAATTCCGCCGTTTTTTCTCTATCTCTTTTTTAGGAATTTCAGCCTTTGGCTTCCTGATACATAAAGCGTTTGATACTCTTCTTGGCGGTCTTTTCAAACTCCTCGAAGTGTATTTTTACTTTGGTAATCTGGCAATATGCCGGCAGAAGCAGGTTCAGTTCGTTCCGGTTGGCTTCCATTGCCTTTTCTATATCGGTTTGTTGCAGGCCGTGGGCAAAGGCATCGTCGAAGTCGGGATAAATCAGGGCTACGAGTTTGTCATGCTGCAATACGATCAACGATTCCGAGACGTAAGGCATGTTATTCAGTTTGCTTTCTATCTCTTCGGGATAGATGTTCTGTCCGCTGGAAGTGAGAAGCATATTCTTGCTGCGCCCGCGTACGGTGACGTAGCCGTCGGCATCCATTGTGGCGAGGTCGCCTGTGTGCAGCCAGCCGTTGACATCTATGATTTGGGAAGTGGCTTCGGCATTCTTGTAATAGCCCAGCATAAGGTTGCTTCCCCGGCAGATGATTTCGCCCGCTACATGCTGAGGATCGGGAGAGTCTATCTTTACTTCCATGCGGGTGGTGGCTTTTCCGCAAGAGGCCAGTTTCAAGGTTTCCCAGCGGCTGGAACAGATGATAGGACCGCATTCCGTCATGCCGTAGGCAATGGTGTAGGGGAAGCCTATCTGTTTGAGGAAGCGTTCCACGTCGGCGTTGAAGGGTGCGCCGCCGATGATGATTTCATCGAAATTGCCGCCGAAGACATCCATAGCCTTTTTGCGCATGTCCGCTTTTATCTTATCGTTGACGATAGGCATCCGTAGCAGCAGTTTGCCTATCTTGTTGTCTATGAGTGGCAGGATGTTTTTCTTGATAATCTTCTCTACGATGAGCGGCACGCAGGATATGACACGCGGCTTGATTTCGGAGAATGACTGCGCGATAATCTTTGGCGACGGCATGCGGGTGAGGAAATAAAGGTGTGCGCCTGCCGAGAAACCGTAAAGAAAATCGTAGACCATGCCGAAAACATGCCCCAGAGGGAGCATGGATACGATATGGTCGCCGGGACGTACGGGCAGCATTTCGTGGCAATAGGCTATATTGGACCATAAGCTGCGGTAGGGCAGCATCACGCCTTTGGAATAGCCGGTAGTGCCGGACGTATAATTGATAACCGCCAGCTCTTCGGGCGACTGTTCTTTGCGGTAGCAGATATGTTCGGGGCGGAAGTTCTTGGGATAGCGCGCGCCGTAGATGGCGTTGCGGTGTTCGAAAGCTTCCATGAGCCGTTCGTCCCGGCAGACAACCGGAGTAAAATCCGTCAGCAAGACAACTCCCATGAGCAACGGCATGGCTTCTTCGTTCAAGTTCTCCCAAGCCCGGTCGCCGACAAAAAGGAGTTTGGCTTCGGAGTGGTTAACGATATTATGTATGTTGTCTGCCTTGAATTCGTGAAGAATAGGAACGATTACAGCACCATAAGTCACTGTTGCCAGAAAGCAAACCGCCCAATGGGCGCTGTTACGACCGCATACAGCTATTTTATCACCGGGCTGGATGCCGGCGCTTTTCAATACGATATGAAATTTAGCGATCTTGCGGGCAACATCTTTATATTGTAGGGTTATTCCTTGATAGTCTGTCAGAGCGTTTCTGTCCCAGTTTTGTATGATGCTTTGTTCGATATAGTCGATGAACAGTTGTTCTTGTTCCATGCGTATATTTGCACACTTTAGTTAAAACTGCGCAAATATAGGGCTTATAGTGATGCAAAGCAAGTGGTTTAAAGTTTTTTTCATGAGGGTATATCAAATTAAAATTCGCTTGCTATTTGTTTTTTAGGCACGGGATTACACAGGTTTCACGGAAAAAGAATAAAGAAAATCTGTGTTTTCCGTATAATTCCGTGCCTGAAAAAACATCAAGTGTATTTTCTCCCTCTTATTTCCTATTCTTTGGCCTTTTCAGAAATAAGCAGTAGCTTGTCTCCCACATGAAGTTTCAGAGTGCCGTTGGGTATCAGGTATTCGTTGTTGCGCTTCACTATCATAACGAGAGTTCCCTGGGGCAGGTTCATGTCTTTGAGGGTATCGCCTTTCGCGTCGAGCATCTCCCGGGTGACGGTTACATCGCGCAGGTCGGAGTCGATATCTTCGGGCAGTTCCACTCCGAAGTCGTTACCAGTCTTTTCCATCGGGGTGGAAAGCCCCATGATACGTGCTGCTTTAGAGACGGTAGTACCTTGGATGACGAGCGAGAGGATGGTGATGAAGAACACGATGTTGAAGATTACATCCGCTCCCGGCACACCTGCCACTACCGGATAGGTAGCGAAGATAATGGGAACCGCACCTCGCAACCCTACCCAGGACACAAACAGCCTGGACTTCATATTGATACGTTTCCCGAACGGGAGCAGGCAGAGGAACACGCTGAGCGGACGTCCTATGACAATCATGAATACGCCGATGAGCAATGCCACGACTGCCACTTCCAGCATTTCGTGCGGGTTCACCAGCAGACCGAGACAGAGGAACATGATAATCTGGAAAAGCCATGTCAGTCCATCCATAAACGTGTAAATCTCCTTGCGGTGCATGATTTTGTTGTTACCCACCATCATGCCGGCAATGTAGACGGCGAGGTAGCCGTTGCCTTTCATCAGGTCGGTAATGGAGAAGGTAAAGAATACGAACGACAACAGCAGAATGGGGTAGAGCGACTGGTTGTCTATATTCAGCCTGTTGAGCATAAGGATGGCCAGCTTGCCCAGCAGATAACCGGCGGAAGCACCTACCACAAATTGTATCACGAAAGAGAAGGCTATCTGCGAAGCACCCATACCCGAGGACTGGATGAGCTGGATAAGTACGACAGTCAGCATATAAGCCATCGGGTCGTTGCTTCCGCTTTCCAATTCCAGCATGGGACGCAGGTTGTGCTTCAGGTTCATCTTCTGCGAGCGCAGGATGGCGAATACCGATGCCGAGTCCGTAGACGACATGGTGGAAGCCAGCAGCAGGGAGGTGATGAGCGGCAGGTGGATATTGGTCCAGCTCATGCCCGACAACCACCATATAAACAGTCCGGTAAACAGCGCCGTCAGCAGCACACCGAAAGTGGACAGTACGATACCGGGGGAGAGGATAGGCCTGATTTCGGTGAACTTGGTATCCATTCCGCCCGAAAACAGGATAATGCTCAAGGCCACCATACCGATGAACTGCGCTTCTTTGGCGTTATGGAATTGCAGTCCGAGTCCGTCGCTGCCGAAAAGCATGCCCACCACAAGAAAAAGTAACAAGGCGGGAACTCCGAAACGGTAACCGGTTTTGCCTACGATGATGCTGACAAAAAGTAAAATAGAACCTACAAGTAAAATGTTTTCGGCTGTAAATAGCATAAATAGTGTGTTATGAGTTTTATTGGAAAATGCTTTTCGTACCTTTGTGTACAAAGATATTCATTCTTGACAACAAAACCAAAACTTAATTGGTTCAATTAAATTTCAATACAAAAGTTGTCTCCTTCCCGGCTATCAGAGAGAGGCTTCCGCCGGATAGGCGCATGATTTGCCGGGAGATGCTCAGTCCGATGCCGCTTCCGTTCTCTTTGGTGGTGAAGAAAGGAATGAAAATATGCCCGGCAATGTCCGGGGGGATGGCAGGGCCGTTGTTGGATATTTCTATCAGTACGGCTTCGGCTTCGTTGCAGTAGGCGCGTATGTTGATGTGTTTTTCCGTAGTCGCTGCGCTTGTTTCCGCTGTCGTTTCCGCATTTGTCCCCGTTGCTGCCGTAGCACCCGTTTCAAAAGCCTGTATGGCATTTTTCAGTAAGTTTATGATGACTTGCGAAATGAGGTTTTCGTCGGCATAGAGTATTAAATCGTCGGGAACGATGGAAACATTGAACGTAACCGGGATGTCGGGATATTGATGCCGCGCCAGTTCCGCCATACGGTTGATGAAGCCTTTGAGGTAGAATAGGGACGGTTCGGGAGTGGGGATGCGCGTAAACCTGCGGTAGGATTCTACAAAAGCGAGCAACCCTTTGCCTGTGGTACTGATTGTTTGCAGACCGTGCCGCATCTCTTCTTTCGATATTCGGGCTTCGGTCAGTTTCAGCAGGGTATCGCTCAGGGAGGTGATGGGGGTTACGGCGTTCATGATTTCATGGGTCAGCACGCGTGTAAGGCGTATCCAGGAGTCTATTTCCTTTTCGTCCAGTTCGTTGTTGATGTCGTTCAGGGCGAGGATACGCAGGTGCTCTTGGCGTACGGTGATGTCGCTGACGCGGACAGATAGGTTTACGGTTCCACGTTCGTTGCCGAATGCCGCCTGGAACTTGTCGCCGGGACGACAGGCGGTGAGCGTATCCGTCAGATGAGCGTCCACACGCGACAGTTGGCGGACATGCGTAAATACTTCCAGTCCGAGCAGGCGCAGGGCTTCGTTGTTCTTTTGATAGACGGCTCCGTTGTCGTTCAGCACGATGATACCGGTGTTTACACAGTCGAGGATAAGCTCGTAGTACTTCTCCCGTTGGGCGGTTTCACTCTTTACATTATGCAGGATACGGGCTACGCGGTTCAGCGAACGGTTTACGAGGCGGTTGTCTTCGGTTTCATCCGTTTCGGAGAAGTGAACGGAAGTATCGCTGTTCTCAATGGCGTCGAGCATGAAAAGAACTTTACGGGTGTGGCGGCGGTACAACCGTTGCTGCCAGTATACTGTCAAAGAAAGAAGCACGGTGAACAGGACAGCCCAGAGCAGAGGGTCGCCCCAACCATGCGCGCCCGGCGGCTTCAGAAAGAACAGCGTCCACATTATTCCGGCGGCCGCGGCTGTGAGCAGGCTGACGACAGTCCGGAAAACGTAATATTGGCTGATATCCTTAGGTTTTTCAAAGCCCATACTTCTTCATTTTATTGTAAAGCGTCTGCCGGGTAATTCCCAGTTGCGAGGCCACCGCCGAGAGATTGCCGCCGCACTTGTCCAGCGTGCGGCGTATCATTTGCTTTTCCATGTCTTCAAGAGTGGATGCGGCGGGCATTTCCGGGGCTTCGTTCCTGCGTTGCAACTGGAACAATCCGGCAGAGAGGAATGCACCGTCGCAGATGATAACGGCCTTCTCGATGGCATGTTCCAGTTCGCGGATGTTGCCGGACCAGGGGTGCAGCATCAGCTTCTCCCGCGCCGCATTGTCCAGACGCAAGGCCGGCTTCCCGTATTGTTTGCAGAAACGTGTGATGAAACGCTCTGCCAGCGGGATTATATCTTCCTGCCGTTCACGCAGCGCGGGAATTTCAAGATGGATGGTGTTGATGCGGTAGAGCAGGTCTTCACGGAATTCTCCTTTGTCCACCATTTCGGACAGGTTGCGGTTGGTGGCGCAGATAAGGCGGATATCTACGGGAACAGGCGTATTGCTGCCCACTCGCACGATGCTGCGGCGCTGGATGGCGGTCAGCAGTTTGGCTTGCAGGTGATAGGGGAGATTGCCTATTTCATCGAGGAAGAGCGTGCTGTGGTCGGCAACCTCGAACTTTCCGGGACGGTCGGCATGGGCATCGGTGAACGCCCCCTTCACATGGCCGAAAAGCTCGCTTTCAAAAAGGCTTTCGGTAATGGCGCCCATGTCCACGCTTATCATTTCCTTGCGGTGGCGTGCGGAGAGGGCATGTATCTCGCGGGCAAGCATCTCTTTACCCGTGCCGTTCTCGCCGGTGATGAGGATGTTGGCATCGGTGGCCGCTACCTTTTCTACCAGCATGCGAAGCTGCTGCATGACGGGGCTTTCTCCCCAGTACATGGAAGAAGCGGTGCTTGCAGACGTGGTTGCCGTTTTCTTCCCGGATGCAGGGGCGTTTTGTGCGGCATTCAGCAGGGTTTCCACTAACTTTCCGTTATCCCAGGGCTTGACGATAAAATCCGTTGCTCCTTCCTTTATCCCCCGTACGGCAAGGTCTATGTCGGCATAAGCGGTGAACAGCACTACGGGGAGCGCCGGATATTGTTTCTTTATTTCGTGCAGCCAGTACAGCCCCTCGTTTCCGGTATTGATGCCGGATGTGAAATTCATATCGAGAAGCACTGCCTGCCAGATGTCTTCGTGCAAGGTGGCGGGAAGGGTGACCGGTGAAGAAAGAACGGCTATCTTATCAAAATAAGGTTTCAACAGCAGTTGCAATGCGGTGAGTACGCCGCGATTGTCATCAACGATAAGAATGTTTCCGGATTTCTTCATGGCAGAACGATGTCTTGTTATATTTGTGAGGGCAAATATATTCTATTTTCCCGAGAAAGAAGGGAAAGGAGAGGAATAATTCGGGGACTTTTTCATTGGGCTTTGCTGCCCGGCAAGACACATGGACGTTTTTTTTATAAGGAGCGGAAGTAGCAAAAGCAGTAGCAGAAGAGGGGCTGCGCTACGTTCCGCCTCAGGGTACATGCCGTACCACGACAAGGTAGGTGTCATACCACGGTGTGGTATACGTTGTACCACGGCATGGTAGGTGCTGTACCACCGCAGGGTACATGCCGTACCATAGCGAGGTACTTCTTGTACCACCGTGGGATACATCTCGTACCACTGCAAGATACAGCCGGTAACCTTGCGGTAACTGTAATTTCACTTGAAAGACATGTCTTACAGCAACTGTAGCTTCACTCCGAAGGACAAGCTCAGGTAATCCTTCGGCTTCAGGTACTTGTTGGTGAATGCGCTTACGATGTACAGGTCGCAGGTGCTGATTTCGTAGAATAGCGTAATGGCTTTTGCCGTAAATCTGCGGCGCGGGTCGATGTCGTACGTAATGCGTTGTCCGAGAAAAGCATGGATGCGTACTTTGGATGAGAAACCGTAGTAGCCTTTCGGATAACGATCCGGTTCGTTCACCCAGAATTCATCGCCGAACACGGTGTTGAAGTACATACCGCAGGTAAGGGGTTCTGCCGAGAACCGGCTTTCCTTGATTTGCAGGCTCCAGGGGATGTAGTTCTGCTTCAAGGTAAATGTCAGTTTGGTGCAGTCGGACTGATATTTGGGCAGGACACCCAGAAAAACATCCGTTTCCCATTGGTTGCGCTTGCCGTAATCCCAGCCCGTACCCAGTGAGAGGAGTCCCATATTGCCGGCAAACTGTATCTTGGTGTGTGTCGGAATCAAGGCTTCCCACCGTTTGCGGTAGCGGTGCACGCGCCGGTCGTAACGGCTGTGGCGCACACGGCCGGTGACAACGGTGTCGGGTTTGTGCTGCAAGTAAACCGTATCGTGCTTTACGATAATCACCGTATCCCGTTCCTGTGCGGAAAGCGGGCCGCACCACAGCATCAGCAGGCAGATGGCGGCGAGTGCCGGCAGATTAGAAATAGACCACTTCGCGCTCATATCCTTCGGGTGTTATGGTGAATACATAGTAGTTGCGGTTCTTCATGCAGTCGCTCATGTAGTACATGATACCGTCCTCAAAGAGGTTTTCCTCGAAGACGTGGTGCTCGTGGGCGGCAGTACAGAATTGTATGCCGGGAAATTCGGTTACGTAGCGGTGAAAGACGCGTGCCACGTTATTGTTGAACTGGTCGGCATAGGGGCGTACGTGCATGGACACAACGGTCTTGTCGAATTCGTCCTTGCGGTCGGTAAGTTCTTTTTCGAGGAACGTGAAGTCGGGAATGGGGCGGGAGTAGTCAAACTCCATGGCGTTGGTGTTGAGGCATACGAACTTCACCCGTCCGGCAATGAATGAGAAGTTAGGGTCGCCGAATACGGCGCGGTATGTTTCTTCTCCCGTGCCGAGGCAGTCGTGGTTGCCTATCAGGGCTACGTAGGGCACATGGAGCTTGTTCATGATGTCGCGCTGCCACAGAAACTCGTCCGTCACGCCGAAGTCGCTCATGTCACCGCCGTGGATAACGAAGTCGATGTCATCGCGCTTGTTTATCTCTCCCACGAAGTCCAGCGTTTCGTCGTACCAGCGTTGCGAGTCGCCCATGGTCACGAACTTAATCGTTGTCTTGTCCTTGCATTTCTGCTCTATCTCTGCAATATTATGGGCGTTTACATCGGTCTCACCGTTGATGCGTACATCATACGGATGATAGTCTATCATGTCGCAACTGCCCATAAGCAGGCAGAGGAATGACAGGAGTAAAGGTTTATATGGCTTTATCATAACAACTCTATACAGTCTATATCTATGAAAGTTGAATTATCTGTCAGTATATATCTATGGAAACTGAGGGCAAAGGTAAAGTTTTCATTCGATAGAAAAGTTGTCCTATTTTCCGTTTTTCTGTTCTGTAAGTGATGATTTGGCTAATCAGACTATGGGTTGCAAAGAATAAATGTCTGTTTATCTGAATTGTAGGCAGGCATTAAGCAGATAGTATTTGATTATTCGGCAGGCTGTGTCTAATTATTGGACGGGTGGTGTCTAATTTTTAGACATCTGTATAAGGATTATTTATGCAGGATTGACTGATAATCAAAATCATAACTTCTTTGGCACGCTTTCTGCATTATTATAGGCAGGAAAACATGGCGGCAAGCCATGTATTTCCGATACTGTAGGTTTACGAATTATAAATTAGTATACGATGAAACAAATCTATTATGTCATTCAAACCCTGCTTCGGGGACGCGGCTCGAATATCATCAAGATAATCTCCTTGGGATTAAGCCTGACGATGAGTATCCTGCTGTTCTCCCGCGTGGCGTACGAGCAGAGTTTCGACACCTGCTACAAAGACTACGACAATCTCTACCAAATCTGGTCGGTATTTACCGTTAAGGGCGAGAAGTACCCGCCGCAGGAGCAGAATTGCGGCCCTGTGGCGGGCGCCATATTGGAGAATTTTCCCGAACAGGTGGAAGCTGCTACCAGCACCTGCCATTGGATGAATGCCCCGTTATATAATGAAAACGCCCGTTTTGACGAAAGAAAGATAGTGGCGGATTCACTCTTTTTCAAAACAATGGGTATCGAAGTGCTGAGCGGTAATCCGGTGAAAGACCTTCAGCAGCCCAATGTGATTTTCCTAAGCGACCGCTTTGCCGGGAGAATATTCGGCGGAGAGAATCCGGTGGGAAAGACCGTCAACTACAATCACGAGAAAGACTTTATAGTGAAAGGTACTTATGAGGCATTGCCCGAAAACGCAACCGTCCATCCTGAAGCCGTTATCTCTATGCCCACCTTGTGGAACGACGGAGTCGGTAACTACTCATGGCGCGGGGGAGACAGTTATCCCGAATACATCCGTTTCCGCCCCGGTGCGGACAAGTCGGTAGTGAATGCGCGTATAGACGCTATGATAGAGAAATATCGCCCGGAAGAGGACAAAAAGAAGTATGGCTATACGGCGTTTGTAAAGCCTATCCGTGACACCTACCGCAATTATGAAAGCGTAGAGCGGATGCGTAATATCATGACCGTCCTCGGCCTTGCCATTCTTTTCATTGCGGCGCTGAACTACGTGCTGATTTCCATTTCCTCACTTACATACCGTGCCAAAGCGGTAGGCGTGCATAAATGCAATGGGGCAAGCGGTGGCAAGATATTCGGCATGTTCCTTTTGGAAACGGGGATTATCATTGCGGCGGCATTGCTCCTGATGACTTTGGTGCTGCTGAATTTCCGGGAGTTCTTTGAAGATACCGCTGCGGCGAAACTTTCTTTGCTGCTTGCTCCGGAACGTATCTGGGTTCCGCTGACGGTGGTCGGCATACTGTTTATGGTGGGCGGAGTATTGCCGGGACGTTTGTTTGCCCGTATTCCCGTATCCCAAGTGTTCCGCCGCTATACCGAAGGGAAGAAAGGCTGGAAGCGTCCGCTGCTTTTCATCCAGTTTGCAGGGGTGGCATTCATTTGCGGACTTATGTGCGTGGTGATGGTGCAGTATCAATATGTGCTGAACAAGGATATGGGGTATAATCCGCAGCGGATGGCGTTTGCCAATGCCTATTGGAACGAGGATAAAGAGAGTGATGCCGCTCTCCGGTTCTTTAAAGGGCTTCCTTATGTAGAGGCGGTGACCAGCGCCAACAATACGCCTGTCAGCGGATATAGCGGCTCTATGATTCGTGACGCATCGGGCAATGTGCTTTTTTCCACACGTGCCTGTTACTATATGCGGGAGGACTATCCGGCAATGATGGGCATGGCGTTCAAGGCGGGGCGTATGGCACGTACGAAAGATGAGATAATCGTAAATGAAACATTTGCGGATATGATGCATTGGGGAAACGATGCCGTAGGGCGTACCGTTGATGTAGACAATGCTGTACAGATGAAAGTGGCGGGGGTGCTGAAAGATTTCCAGATAGGGGATTTCACGGAAGCCAAGATGCCTTTCGTCGCCCGCTATAATCAACATTTCACGGGGACGGTACATGTCCGTTTGAAAGAACCTTTTGTACAGAACCTGCGGCAACTGAACAAGGATGCAGCTGATGCCTTCGGCAATCAGACCATCGACTTCGTCAGCTATGAAAAGCAGATTACCGATTCCTACAACAGTGTCCGCGTGTTCCGCAATGCCACACTTATGGCGGCCGTAACGATGTTCTTCGTCATGCTGATGGGGCTGATAGGATATACTGCCGATGAAGTACGCCGTCGCGGCAAGGAGATTGCCATCCGCAAGGTCAACGGTGCGGAAGCGTCCTCTATCCTGGAATTGCTTTCCAAAGACGTGCTTGTCGTAGCATTGCCGGCAGTTGTTCTCGGAACCCTTGCATCGTGGTACATCAACGGTATCTGGATGGAGCAGTTTGCCGAGCAGGTTCCTCTCGGTTGGGTTGTATATCTGCTGGTGGTAATCGCCAATCTGGCGGTAATCGTAGGCTGCGTCCTTTGGAAGTCCTGGCGGATAGCCAACGAGAACCCTGTGAACAGTATCAAGAGTGAATAAGAAGCGTATAACATAGAAAAACAAAACAATATGATTAAGATAAACGACATCAGTAAAGTATTCCGTACCTCGGAAGTGGAGACGGTAGCATTGAACCATGTAAACCTCGAAGTGAAAGAAGGGGAATTTGTAGCCATCATGGGCCCGTCCGGTTGCGGCAAGTCTACCTTATTGAATATACTCGGTCTGCTGGACAATCCTACGGAAGGCAGTTATAAGTTGCTTGGGCAGGAAGTGGCGGACCTGAAAGAGAAAGAACGTACCCGCGTGCGCAAAGGCAAGCTGGGATTCGTGTTCCAGAGCTTCAACCTGATAGATGAGCTGAACGTTTACGAAAATGTAGAACTGCCTCTTACCTATTTGGGCGTGAAAGCGGGTGAACGCAAGCGCATGGTAGATGATATCCTGAAACGGATGAACATCAGCCACCGTGCCAAGCACTTTCCGCAACAGCTTTCCGGCGGTCAGCAGCAGCGTGTAGCCATTGCCCGCGCCGTGGTGACGAACCCGAAACTGATTCTTGCCGATGAGCCTACCGGTAACCTGGACTCCAAGAACGGTGCGGAAGTGATGAACCTGCTGACGGAACTGAACCGGGAAGGCACTACCATTGTCATGGTGACGCACTCCCGGCACGATGCCTCGTTTGCACACCGCACGGTACACTTGTTCGACGGCAGCGTGGTGGCGAGCGTAGCCTCGAACGATTTATAAGGATTAAGACTGGAGAGGAGACAACCTCTTCAGTTTCTTTACATATATCCACAGGGCAATGACCGCCGTAACGAATGCAAAGAAGTCCGATACGGGCATACACGTCCAGATACCGTCCAGCCCCATGTAGCGGGGCAGGATAATCAGTCCCGGCAGCAGGTACAACAACTGCCGGGTAAGGGACAGGAATATGCTGATTTTCGCCTTGCCGATGCTTTGGAAGAAGTTGCCGATAACGATTTGCGCACCTACCAGCGGGAACATGGCTATGCCGATACGCACTCCTCTGGAAGCCATGTCAATCAGTTGCCCGTCACTGGTAAAGACAGCCGATACGGCATGCGGAAAGAGTTCGCAGATGATAAAGCCCGTACTGGTGATGCACACGCCCGTAAGGATGCTCAGGCGCAGCGTAGCCTTTACGCGGTCGTACTTCTGTGCTCCGAAGTTGTAGCCCACGATGGGCTGCATGCCCATGGTCAGTCCCAGTACAATCATTACGTACAGCACCAGCAGCCGGTTCATGATGCCGTAAGCGCCGATAGCCATGTCGCCGCCGTAACGTTGCAGGCTGTTGTTGACGATGATGACGATGACGCATGCCGTTACATTCATCAGGAACGGAGACATCCCTATGGAGAAAATGCTGCTGATAATACGCTTTTTCATCTTCCAGAAACCCGGTTGCAAGCGTACGATGCTTGTCTTTTGCAGGAAGTGGCTCACCACCCATATCATGCCGATAAATTGCGAAATGACCGTTGCCGTTGCCGCGCCGCGGATACCCCAGCCGAAGTGGAAGATGAAGATAGGGGCGAGAATAATGTTGCACACCACCGTAACCATCGAAGTCAGCATCGCTTTCTTGGGATACCCCGTGGCACGCATGATGTTGTTTAACCCTATCATTGTATATGTCACCGGCGTACCCAACAGGATTATCTGCATAAAGTTCCGTGCATACGGCAGCGTTTCGTTGCTGGCACCGAAAAAGCGCAGGATTTCGTCCAGGAAGATAAAGGAGATGCCGCCGAACAGGAATGCGTTGACAAGGCACAGCATCAGGGTGTGGTTCAGCACTTCTGTGGCTCCGTCCGTATCTTTCTGCCCCAGACGTATGGATGATATGGTGGAGCCGCCTGCCGAGACTACCGTACAGAAAGCGACCACCAGGTTCATCAGCGGAAAGGTGATGGCAAGCCCGGCAATACCCATGGCGCCTACGCCATGACCGATGAATATACTGTCGATGATATTATATAACGAAGTAATTGTCATACCGATAATGGCAGGGATGGAATACTGCACAAGCAGTTTGCCTATTCGTTCGGTTCCCAAAATGTGCGGATCGTTCATTGGATATACGTCAATTAAGTGTTTGCAAAGATAGTGAAAGCTTCCTATCTTATCAAAAGATAGTGAATATTTGCTCAGTTCGATGATTATTCAGACCTTTGCGCCCGAATATTATATTTGTTTTTTAATATGGATACAACAAAAACAACGGCCGTCCTGTTCGATTTCGACGGAGTGGTAATGGATACCGAAACGCAGTATTCCGTCTTTTGGCATAAAGCGGGGGTGGACTATCTGGGCATGGACGATTTGGAGAGCCGCATAAAGGGGCAGACCATGACCTACATCTACGACACTTTCTTTGCCGGAAAGACAAAGGAACAGCAGGAAATCACCGCCGCCCTCAACGCTTTTGAGCGGGAGATGGCGTATGATTACATCCCCGGTGTGCTCGATTTCATTGCCGACCTGCGCCGTAACCACGTGAAAATGGCGGTTGTCACCAGTTCCAACGACCGGAAAATGGCTGCCGTCTACCGTGCCCGCCCTGAGGTAAGGACTATGTTCGACCGGATTCTTACCGCAGAGATGTTTTCCCGTTCAAAGCCGGCTCCCGACTGCTTCCTGCTCGGTATGGAAGTATTCGGCACGACTCCCGACACCACCTATGTATTCGAGGACTCCTTTAACGGACTGAAAGCGGGCATGGCATCCGAAGCCACCGTGATAGGGCTGGCAACGACCAACTCCCGTGAGGCTATAGCTCCGTTATGTCATTGTGTATTGGATGATTTTACGGGATTCACTTACGATAAAATGCTTCAAGTGCACAAGTAATGGGAAAAAGCGCTAACTTTGCGCGCTATTTTAATTGATAACTCATTAACACATTCATTAAGATTATGGCTGGATATATTTCAGACGACACTCGTAAAGTAACTACGCATCGCCTTGTTGAGATGAAACAGAGAGGCGAAAAAATATCGATGCTGACCTCGTACGACTATACCATGGCGCAGATTGTCGACGGCGCAGGTATGGACGTCATCCTGGTGGGCGACTCCGCTTCCAACGTAATGGCGGGCAACGTGACTACGCTGCCCATAACCCTCGACCAGATGATTTATCATGCCAAGTCCGTCGTGCGCGGCGTAAAGCGCGCAATGGTAGTGGTGGATATGCCTTTCGGCTCTTATCAGGGAAACGAAATGGAAGGTCTTGCATCTGCCATCCGCATCATGAAGGAGAGCCATGCCGATGCCCTGAAACTGGAAGGCGGGGAAGAAATCATCGGTACGGTAAAACGCATTCTCAGCGCAGGTATTCCTATTATGGGACACCTCGGACTGATGCCTCAGTCTATCAACAAGTACGGAACATACACGGTACGCGCCAAGGACGATGCCGAAGCGGAGAAGCTGGTACGCGACGCCCACCTGCTGGAAGAAGCCGGATGCTTTGCCCTTGTACTGGAGAAGATTCCCGCTGCGTTGGCAGAGCGTGTGGCAGGCGAGCTGACTATTCCCGTCATCGGTATCGGCGCCGGTAGCGGTGTGGACGGCCAGGTGCTGGTAGTGCAGGATATGCTGGGCATGAACAACGGTTTCCGCCCCCGTTTCCTGCGCCGTTATGCCGACCTGCATACTGTAATGACCGATGCTATCAGCCATTACATTTCCGATGTGAAGAACTTAGACTTCCCGAATGAGAAAGAACAGTACTGACAGGCTTATGACGCTGAACTTCTGGCGGATGTGCACAGCTAATTTGCTGCTGTTCGCATCCGTCTACATGCTCTTTCCCGTACTTTCGTTCGTAATGCCGGAGCAGTTGGGAATGTCCGTTTCTCGGACAGGCGACATGTTTCTGGCATTCATTGCGGCCATGTTTGCGGCAGGTCCGTTTCATGCCTATCTGTGCGATGAGTATAAGCGGAAGAACGTATTGCTTTCCTCTGCTTTCGTCATGCTGGCTGCAATGGCAGGGTATGCCTTTGCCGACAGCTACCTCAAGCTGATGCTGCTTGCTTCGGTACAGGGCGTATGTTTCGGACTGGCAACGACGGCGGGCATTACGGTGGCTATCGACATTACCACATCTACAAGGCGCAGTGCCGGCAATCTGGTCTATGCGTGGTCTGCCCGGCTGGGTATGCTGGCAGGGGCGTGCGCAGGCTTCCTGCTGTACGACCTTTACGGCTTCCGCACGGTTGTTTATACAGCCGTTGCCGTGGGAGTTCTCGGCATGTATTTCGCATCGAGGGTATATGTGGCTTTCCGTGCGCCTATCGGGTTGAGGCTGTGCAGCCTGGACCGCTTCCTGCTGCCGCGTGCATGGGTTCCTGCACTGAATATGTTGCTGATAGCTTTCGTGCCGGGCGTGTTGCTGCCACTGCTCTATATAGGCGACTACATTGCATTCCTGGCATTGGCGGCGTTGGTGTTTCTGACGCTGCCGTTTACAAGGATGTTCGTAAAACTGTCTCATCACTGCCAGCGGGGAACGGGCAACACGACTTGCTACCTGGTTATGGAAACCGGACTTCTAGCGGGTCTGGCAACGGCTTGCCGCCTGGCAGATGCGTTCCTGCTTTACCACGCCGCCGGTGTAGCCGCCATACTTGCCTTGTTCTTCTTCGTCCTGCTGACGTATCCCTACTATAAAAGGAAAAGGGTAAGATAACGTCTGCCTTTAAAGATACGGTATAAAGATTATCAATCCTATAATTGCCGCCGCAACAGCGCACACGAGCACTGCTCCGGCGGCAATGTCTTTTACCTGCCCCGCAACGGGATGCCGTTCGGGAGATACCAGGTCCACCAGCCTTTCGATAGCGGTGTTGAACAGCTCGGCGGCAATCACCACACCGAAACAGAGGATAACGACCGTCCATTCCGTGCGCGTAATGCCTAAAACAAATCCCGCAAGAGTTACTGCCGTCATGGCAATCAGATGAAAACTCAGGTTCTGCTCCTTGCCTACGCAGCTCCGGATGCCCTGCCAGGCATAACCGAAACTGCGGAGCTGTTTTTTGAAATCGTATCGCATAGTTGGTAAATTGAGTCTTTAGAATTAAAACATTGAGAAATAAGGGCGGGGAAGACGCAGTGTTGGACTTGGGAAACGTAGAGTTCTACTTTAGGATTGTAAAGTAGAACTTTAGCGTCGCCAAGTAGCACTTTAGAAACGTAGTGTAGCACTTTACGGTCCGCAATGTTGAACTTGGGATTTACCCCGTCAGTTGCGCGATACCTGCTTTACCCCTTTTACCGTCCTCAGCTTCTTGATGAGCGCTTCCAGTCTTCCGGTGTCGCCTACCATGATGGTAAGCGTTCCCGAGAATAATCCGTCGTGCGAGTCTATGCCGATGCTTCGCAGCGTAATGCCGGTCTCTTTGGAGATGATGGAAGTGATATTGGTAACGATGCCTATGTCGTCGTGTCCCACCACACGCAGCGTAATGGGGTATTGCGTGCCTTGCGACTTGCCTGCCCAGCGTGCCTTTACGATGCGGTACCCGAAGCGTTCGCGCAAGTCGCTTGCATTCGGACAGTCGCAGCGGTGTATCTTGATGCCGCCGCTTACGGTTACGAAACCGAATACCTCATCTCCGTAGATAGGATTGCAGCAGCGTGCCAGCTTGAAGTCCAGCCCTTTCAGGTTCTGGTCGATGACGAGCACGTCCTCTTTGGCGGCAGTCTCTTCGGGCAGGGCGGCAACCTGCAGGTTATAGCCTTCGGCACTGCGGTACACGATGTCGTCGTGCGTGTCGTTCTCCCGTTTCTGGAGTTCGAGGTACTTGTCGATGATGTCGTTCACGTCGAGCGTTTCATCGGCAATGCTCTGGTAGAAGTCCGTCACCACCTTGAAGCCGAGCCGTTTGATGAGGCGCATCATCGTACCCTCGTCATACTCTATTTTCCGGTTCTTGAACTTACGCTCCAATGTCTCCTTGGCAAAGGCGTGCTGGCGGGCAGCCATTTCCTTGAGCGCCTGCCGTATCTTGGTGCGCGCCTTGGAAGTGGTGACGATGTTCAGCCAGTCCTGCTTGGGCGTCTGTGTATTGGACGTCATGATTTCCACCTGGTCGCCGCTGTTCAGTATCTGCTTCAACTGTGCGTTCTTGCCGTTTACCTTGGCTCCTATACATTTGCAGCCCAGCTTGCTGTGGATGTGGAAGGCGAAGTCGAGCACGGTGGAACCCTTGCCCAGTTTGAACAAGTCTCCCTTGGGGGTAAAGACGAACACTTCGTCTTCGTATAAGTCCAGCTTGAACTGGTCCATGGTCTCCAGTCCGCTGCTGTCGGAATTCTCCAGCGCTTCACGTACGGAAGTCAGCCATTCGTCCAGTCCGCTTTCGCCTTTCACGCCCTTGTACCGCCAGTGGGCGGCAAGCCCCCGTTCGGCTATCTCGTCCATGCGTTCGGTGCGTATCTGCACTTCCACCCATTTGCCTTCAGGCCCCATGACGGTGATGTGCAGCGATTCGTAGCCGTTGCTCTTGGGCACGGACAGCCAGTCGCGCAGACGCTTCGGGTTGGGCTGGTACATATCCGTTACAATGGAATATGCCTGCCAGCACTCCAGCTTCTCCTTTTCTACTTGGGAGTCTAGGATTACACGGATGGCAAACAGGTCGTACACACCCTCGAAAGGACACTTCTGCTTCTTCATCTTCTGGTAGATGGAGTGGATGGATTTGGTGCGTCCCTTGATGTGGAAGTGCAGTCCCGCCTCTTCCAGCTTCTTCTGTACCGGAGCGATGAAAGCGGCTATATACTTGTCGCGCGATGCCTTGGTTTCGTTCAGTTTCTCCTTGATGTGGTAGTAGACTTCCTTCTCCGTATACTTCAGCGAAAGGTCTTCCAGTTCCGACTTCAGTTTGTATAGCCCCAGCTTATGGGCGAGGGGAGCGTACAGATAGGCGGCTTCATTGGCCACCTGCCTGCGTGCTTCGTCGTTCTTGCACTCCTTTATCTGGCGCATGATGTTCACGCGGTCGGCAATCATGATGAGGATAACGCGCATGTCCTCTGCAAAGGACAGCAGCAGGTTGCGGAAGTTCTCCGACTCGATGGTGGGGCTTTTGGCGTAAAGTTCGTTTACCCGTATCAGTCCGCGTATGATGCCCGCCACATCCTCGCCGTAGTTCTGTTCCACCTCTTCGGCGGTACAGGTACCGCAGCGCACGGAGTCGTGGAGCATCAGTCCCAGAATGGATGCCCGCCTCATGCCTATCTCTTCCGCCACGATAACGGCGGTCTGCATATCCTTTATAATCGGGTTCAGCCCGAAGATGTCCCGCTGTATGCGGTTGTTCTGTATAGAGTTTACAAGATGTGTTTTCAGCTTTCTGCAATCGCCCTTGTGGAGCGTCTCTCCGGAAAGCTGCAATAATTTTCGGTAGAGCACGAAGAGCAAACGCTTCTCTTCGGCTGTGAAAAATTCACCTGTTTCCATAATTGTCCGTATTTTCTGCTGTAAAGGTAGTTTTTTTCTTCCTTTTCATGACGGTGCTTGTGCTTTTTTTGTATTTTTGGGCATCAATTAATTAATTTAGATATTATGATAACACTCCAAGACAAAGAACTACTTGCCAAGAAAGGCATATCGGAAGAACAGATAGCCGAACAGCTGGCCTGCTTCGAAAAGGGATTTCCATATTTAAAGTTGTCTGCCGCCGCTTCCGTGGAGCAGGGTATACTGGCTCCGGATGCCGATGAGCAGAAAAAATATCTGAATGCGTGGGAAGCATATACTCAGACAGACAAAACGGTGGTGAAGTTTGTTCCGGCATCGGGCGCGGCAAGCCGTATGTTTAAGAATTTATTTGAATTCCTCGGAGCGGAATACGATGCTCCGCAGTCGGACTTTGAGAAAACATTCTTCGGGAAAATCGGGAAGTTCGCTTTCTATGACGACCTGAACGCCGCTTGCCTGAAAATAACTGGCAAGGATATTCCCGCCCTGATTGCCGCCGGCAATTACAAGGCGGTGGTTGCCGCCCTGCTCGAATCGGCAGGATTGAATTACGGCGCGCTTCCGAAAGGATTGCTGAAGTTTCATAAATACGAGGACGGCAGCCGTACCCCGCTCGAAGAACATCTGGTGGAAGGTGCGCTTTATGCTGCCAACAAGAGCGGTAAGGTAAACGTGCACTTCACCGTATCTCCCGAACACCGTGCGCTGTTCAAGGCATTGGTGGACGAGAAGGCCACCGCTTATGCCAGAAAGTACGGCGTGGATTACAACATCAGCTTCTCCGAGCAGAAACCGAGCACCGATACCGTTGCCGCCGATATGGAGAACAAGCCTTTCCGCGATAACGGCAAGCTTCTGTTCCGTCCGGGCGGTCATGGCGCATTGATAGAGAACCTGAACGACCTCGATGCCGATGTCATCTTCATTAAGAACATCGACAACGTAGTGCCCGATAAACTGAAAGGCGATACCGTATTATATAAGAAGCTGATTGCCGGTGTGCTCATCACCTTGCAGCAGCAGGCTTTTGCCTATCTGCAACTGCTGGACAGCGGCAAGTACACGCACGAGCAGGTTCTCGACATCCTGCAGTTTGTACAGAAGAAGCTGTTCTGCAAGAACCCCGAAACGAAGAACCTGGAAGATGCCGAACTGGTGATTTACCTGAAAGAGAAGCTGAACCGTCCGATGCGTGTCTGCGGCATGGTGAAGAACGTAGGCGAGCCGGGCGGCGGTCCGTTCCTTGCTTACAACAGCGACGGTACGATTTCCCTGCAAATCCTCGAAAGTTCTCAGATTGACATGAACGACCCTGAGAAGAAGGATATGTTTGAAAAAGGTACGCACTTCAATCCGGTAGACCTGGTATGTGCAGTGCGCGACTATAAGGGCCATAAGTTCGATTTGGTGAAGTATGTGGACAAGGCTACGGGCTTCATCTCTTATAAGTCGAAGAATGGCAAAGACCTGAAAGCTCTGGAACTTCCCGGATTGTGGAACGGTGCCATGAGTGACTGGAATACGGTCTTTGTAGAAGTTCCTCTGACTACATTCAATCCGGTCAAGACGGTGAATGACCTGTTGAGAGAACAGCACCAGTGATAAACAACAAATTGCCAATTATAGAAAACAATAATAATAGGTAGTAAATAAATTAGTAACCGATGAAAAAGATTTTACTGTTAGGTTCCGGTGAACTGGGTAAAGAGTTTGTAATTTCAGCTCAGCGTAAAGGGCAATATATCATAGCCTGCGACTCTTACGCCGGAGCACCCGCTATGCAGGTGGCGGACGAGTGCGAAGTGTTCAGCATGCTGGACGGCGAAGCATTGGAACGTGTGGTGCGCAAACACCGGCCGGACATTATCGTACCCGAAATAGAGGCTATCCGTACAGAACGCCTGTACGATTTCGAGAAAGAGGGTATTCAGGTTGTGCCCAGCGCGCGTGCGGTCAACTTTACAATGAACCGTAAGGCTATCCGCGACCTTGCCGCCAAGGAACTGGGACTGAAAACAGCCAGGTACTTCTATGCCAAATCTCTGGATGAGCTGAAGGCTGCTGCCGAAAAAATCGGTTTCCCCTGTGTGGTAAAGCCGCTGATGTCCTCTTCCGGTAAGGGGCAGTCGCTCGTAAAGAGTGCCGACGAACTGGAGCATGCCTGGGAGTACGGCTGCAACGGAAGCCGTGGCGACATCAAGGAGCTTATCATTGAGGAGTTTATCAAGTTCGATAGTGAAATCACCTTGCTGACGGTTACCCAAAAGAATGGCCCTACCTTGTTCTGCCCGCCTATCGGACATGTGCAGAAGGGCGGCGACTATCGCGAGAGCTTCCAGCCCGCCCATATCGACCCTGCTCATTTAAAGGAAGCGCAGGATATGGCGGAGAAAGTGACCCGTGCCCTGACCGGCGCCGGTTTGTGGGGAGTGGAATTCTTCCTGAGTCACGAGAACGGCGTTTACTTCTCCGAACTCTCTCCGCGTCCGCACGATACGGGCATGGTGACACTGGCAGGAACACAGAACCTGAACGAATTCGAATTGCATTGCCGCGCCGTACTCGGTTTGCCCATTCCGGGTATCAAGCAGGAGCGGATAGGGGCAAGTGCCGTTATCCTTTCGCCCATTGCCAGTCAGGAGCGTCCCAACTACCGCGGCATGGAAGAGGTGACCAAAGAAGAAGATACTTACTTGCGTATCTTCGGCAAGCCTACCACCCGCGTCAATCGCCGTATGGGTGTTGTATTGTGCTATGCCCCGTTGGACAGCGACCTCGATGCGCTGCGCGATAAAGCTAAACGGATAGCCGCGAAAGTAGAAGTGTACTGAGTTTAAGTATAAAATATAAAGTATGAGGTATAACCGTGCTCCATCCGCATGGTTATACCTCATACTTTTATGCTTAATTAAAAAGTCCCGGGTAAATCTCTCCGCCCAGTTCACTCACATTCAGTTGCCGTTGCAGCTTTCCGTCCGGTGCATAGAACAGTTGGAATTCTTCACCGGAATTGTAGCCTTCCACTTCGATAACGATTACCGCAGGACGTTTGGGAAACGTGACTATCCTTACATCCCTCAATCTCATGGAAGCCATAATGCTTTCCATAAATGCTTTCGCAACGGGAGCGGGAACTTTCTCCAGCGACTCCACATCATTCTCCATCATTACCCATTGGGCATTTTCGTCGAACCACACATCTGTTTCCCTGCCGTCAATAACGAATTCCGCTACGTAACATCCTGCCATCTGTTCCCATTGGGCATTTGCAACATACGGGTACATCTTTTCGAAAGCAGCCTGTATGCTTGTGGGAACTCCTTTGGCAACAGTGGAAACGGAAATAAACAGTAGCATGCCTGCTACCAAGCAAAATCTGAATCTTTTCATTCTGAAATTAAGTATGAAGTATAAAATATAGGGTATAACAATGTCCCGTCCGCATGGTTCATTCCTCATACTTTATATTTCATACTTTTAAACGGTCAGCTTCCCTTTATATACGAATGCTTTTTCACCGAAGTCTACATCCGGCAATACGGCATCCGCCGCAAACAGTCCGTACACCGATGAACCCGAACCGCTCATCGACGCATAGACAGCGCCTTGCCGGTACATCTCATCCTTGATTGCCCCGATAGCGGGAAACTGTGGGAACACGCTCTCTTCAAAGTCATTCACCATATACTCTTTCCATGCTTCAACGGGCAGCTGCATCGTCTCTTTCAGTGACCGTTCCGGACGGTGCGGCTTTATTTGTGAGAAAGCATCCCGTGTGGAAACGAATATATCCGGTTTTACCAACCAGAGCTGATACCCTTTCAGCGACAAGGATACAGGCGAGAACACATTTCCGATGCCTTCCGCATAGGTAGGAGCATTCCGGATGAAGAAAGCGCAATCCGCTCCCAGTCGGGCGGCATACTCTTCCAAAGTCCCGGTACTCAGTCCAAGACCGAACTTCTCATTCAGCATTTTCAGCATAAATGCAGCATCTGCCGAGCCGCCACCCAATCCGGCCCCCGATGGGATATGCTTGAACAGATGAATATCCACCGGCGGCAGGTCGAACAACCCGTCCAGCTGCTTATACGCCTTCACCACGAGGTTGTTTTCCGCTTCTCCCGCTATTTCCATACCAGCCTGATGCAGGCAATATTTGCCGTCACCCTCGCGCAGCGGGTTTATTTCCAGCGCATCTTCCACGGGAATAGGGTAGAAGATGGTCTCCAGGTTATGGTAACCGTCCGGTCGTTTTTCTGTAATATTCAGTCCCAGGTTTATTTTAGCATTCGGAAAAGTAAGCATCGTTAAATTGAGAATTAAGAATTGAAAATTTAAAAATAAAAACGGGCCTGTCAAAGCAGGCTTCGGAGACAAAGTTAATGAATTCTGTTCATAGTAGATTGAAAACTTAACAACGATTTGTTGATTGCTATCAATAAAATCATTTATCTTTGCTTTCCCTTTTGAAAGGCGGACTATTTATTTCTTAATTTTTAAATTTCAATTCTTAATTCATAAAGTGGCAGAACAAAGACGAACAACCCGCACCCCGAAGTCGAAATCACCCCAGCCGGTCAACGATTACGGGCGTATCCAGCCGCAGGCGCCGGAACTGGAAGAGGCCGTACTGGGTGCATTGATGATCGAGAAAGACGCTTATTCGCTGGTGAGCGAAATTCTCCGTCCCGAATCTTTTTACGAACACCGGCATCAGCTGATATACTCCGCTATCACAGACCTTGCCGTCAATCAGAAACCGGTGGACATTCTCACCGTGAAGGAGCAGCTTGCCAAGCGCGGAGATTTGGAAGAGGTGGGCGGCCCGTTCTACATCACCCAGCTCAGCAGCAAGGTGGCATCCTCTGCGCATATCGAGTATCACGCCCGTATCATTGCCCAAAAGGCGTTGGCGCGCGAGCTGATAACCTTCACCAGTAACATACAGTCCAAGGCGTTCGACGAGACGCTCGATGTGGACGACCTGATGCAGGAAGCCGAAGGCAAGCTCTTCGAGATTTCGCAGCAGAACATGAAGAAGGACTATACGCAAATCAATCCGGTCATTGCCGAAGCGTACGACCTTATTCAGAAAGCCGCCGCCCGTACCGACGGTTTGAGCGGTCTTGAGAGCGGATTTACGAAACTGGACAAGATGACTTCCGGCTGGCAGAACTCCGACCTCATTATCATAGCCGCCCGTCCTGCCATGGGTAAGACGGCGTTCGTGCTCTCCATGGCGAAGAACATCGCCGTGAACTTCCGCAATCCCGTAGCCTTGTTCTCCCTTGAAATGAGCAACGTACAGTTGGTGAACCGTCTCATCTCCAACGTGTGCGAGATACCGAGTGAGAAAATCAAAAGCGGACAGCTTGCCGATTACGAATGGCAGCAGTTGGACTATAAGCTGCGCGACCTGCTGGATGCGCCTCTGTACGTGGATGATACTCCCTCGCTTTCCGTATTCGAACTTCGTACCAAGGCCCGCCGTCTGGTTCGCGAGCATGGGGTAAAGGTGATTATCATCGACTACCTTCAGTTGATGAATGCCAGCGGCATGTCGTTCGGCAGCCGTCAGGAAGAGGTGAGTACGATTTCGCGTTCGTTGAAGGGGTTGGCCAAGGAGCTGAACATTCCCATTATCGCCCTGTCTCAGTTGAACCGTGGTGTAGAGAACCGTGAGGGAGAAGAGGGCAAGCGTCCGCAGTTGAGCGACCTTCGCGAGTCCGGAGCCATTGAGCAGGATGCCGATATGGTGTGCTTCATCCACCGTCCCGAATATTACAAGATTTATACTTCCGCCGACGGCACAGACCTGCGCGGCATGGCGGAGATTATCATAGCCAAGCACCGTAACGGTGCCGTGGGCGATGTGCGCCTGCGCTTTATCGGCCAGTACACCCGCTTCCAGAATCCGGAAGACGATATGGTTATTCCGCCGCCTACCGAGGGTATGGGAGGAGCCACGTTCGGTTCGCGTATGAATGCGCCCATCGGCAGTCCCTCTACGCCACCGCCTCCATCTGCCTCCGACTATATGCCTCAAACGGACAATCCGTTTGGCGGGGTGGGATTGGACGGGCCTGTGCCGTTTTAATGGCATTGCGCAGAACCCCTAAGATTTTTCGGAAAATATTATAGAATTAGCCAGCTAACTCGCAATGGATTAGCTGGCTTTTTGTGTCATAGGTAGTGCTGTACAACAGGAGTTGCAGCAAATCTGCCAGACCGGTGTTAATCCCGAATGCACCGGATACAAAAAGCATCCCACGGGCAGTTGTAGTCATTAGGCATGTTGCATCCGGCTTTTCCGTTATAAGCACTGTTCCAAAATACAAATATATATTTGTAATCGGAAGTGGCATATAATCCGCGATAGTCTTTGTCTTTATAATATGGAGTAACTTTGGATTGCAGATAACCGCAATACGGCAGGAAAAGCGTATTGCCGAATTTGAACCCTTTCTTGCTTCCACTTGCTGCATCTATCGTATAACCTGCTTCCTGTAACTTGGTGAAGTCCTTGGAACTTGGAGTGCGCCATGTGTTTGCCGGAGCGATTTTACTGCATGGGTCATTCGCCGGATTCCAGGTTTTTACAGGATCTGTTTTAAGGGATGGATATGGCAGCAGTGCATTATAATAGAATATTTCGCCGGTATTTGTACCTCCTATGAAGTCTTCTGTATTCGGAAAGAATTTATATTCATTGTTCTCGTAATAAAGATTTCCGTTGGCCCATATTACGCCTCCGACTATGTAACCTTGGTCTGTACTAAAATCTATGCTGCTGTAGTATGTATTGTTTGCAGTAAATGTCAATCCGTCCGCTGTGATACTTTTGTTTGTGTAGGCTTTTCCGCCAACAGTAAAATCCAGGCTGACGGTTATCTTTGCAGAGTTTTGAGGAAGTAAATATATGTATTCGCTATATACTTCCATGGCGTCCGGATTGTTCCAAAATACATTTACGGTTTCTGTATTCTCTTCTTGTACATTCAATGTGTTGTCGGTAAATGAATAGACTGCTGTCTTTTTAGGCAATGTTATGGAACCGGAACATGCTGTGATGTTACTCATTCTTCCACTTTGCGCTTTTGCCAATACCCTATATCGTGCGCACAAGTGTTTGAATACAATATTGTCCAAAGTGTATTTACTATCTTCCGCCTTGTTTATGCTGATATTAGGCTTTATGCAGATCATGAAATTTTGTCCGTTTGAAACAGGAACATTGGTTGTACTGTTATCGAAGCCGGCTAAGGAATTTGAATTGCCAAAAGAATAGCAGACAAACGTATAAGTTCCTATTAGAAGGGATAGTTTCTTGTTCGTTTGCACGCTGCTACCCGATAATTTGTAGTCTCCGTAACCGGCATAATTGGCCGTTGAAATATCGGCGGCATCTGCACATTTGTAGGCTATCACCCTGAAAGTGATGTTATCTTCCATATTCGCCCAGCGGGTATTTATGCCGCTTTTTGCAGCTCCCTTCGTATCGGGAAACGTATGTATTTTTATATTCAGTCCGTCTTCCTCTTTCCGTACGGTTGTTTTTTCCGGGTAATTCCGGGTGTTGATATAATCTTTTGTACTCCACCCATCGGTCTGTGGCGCTTTGACTTCGACCAATACATTATCTTCTGGAAAATATTCCGTTTCATCGGTACTACATCCGGTTACGAATAATAGTATGAATATTGTATAGGATATGATTTTTGACATCTGTTTTATACTGTTTTTAGAGTAATGTTATTGTTCCCTTGCCCGCTTCTGTCTGGCTGCCCCATGCTTCTGCCGACAAGTCGGCAGTAACGGACAATACAATGTCGCCGTGGAGTGCTTCCTCTTCTGTTGTATAGCCTATGCTGTTCACAGCTTTGATATTTACGATATAGCGGCAATTCCTTTTAATAGGAATATAACTCCCGTTGACGGTCAGGTCCACTCTGTAATAATATGTATCTCCTGTATAAATCCCGCCTATGACCAGACATATATTGTTATCCTTGTTGGTTCCCTGTTCTGCTTCTGCTATATAGATAGTCCGTAGCAATGATTTATCATCTGTACAGGTATAGGTCAGGACATCATTGGTGCCGGCATCAGAAGGTACGGATACGGCTGAAACCACATTGTCGGTGATTGTCTTACTGTCTACGGGGGCAGCATAGCCTTTATTGTTAGTCCGGTATATGCTGACGGTTTTTAATGCGAATCCGCCGACTCCTGTTGCTGTCTCTTCCTTGAGTCCGCAGCCCACATCTATACGCGCCAATGCTCGAAGCAAGGTGATGGAACCCAAAGTAGTGGCAGAAGTTATCGATTGCGCAGTGGCACTTTCTCCCCACATGGGAAAAGGAGTGTAATCTGAGGGACCGGCCGTGTTCCAGTTGCCGCTGGCGCTGAACGTAATTTTTCTTAGTACCTCGTCTTTAGGAGTGTTTTCCTGAATGGCCGGTAATTGTTTGCCGGCATTGGCTATGACAACTAATCTGTACTTTTCTTCCGCTTGGCTTTGCTTTAGGGTCACTGTATACCGGTTTGCCTGCAACTGTATCTGCGGAGTTTCATAGGCAAAGAGCTCGGAAGTTCCTTCTACCTTGAAGACCAATACTTTCAGTTGTTCAATATCTATCGCATTTTCTTCATCGGCTGTGATAGCACGTGTACGTGCATATTCCCCTGCTTCCGGTAACGAAAGGCGGAGTGTCAGTTGCACTTCCGGAATTTCGAGTTGCGCGGTATCGCATGATGCCAACATGGCAACAATGGTTGCAGTGAAGACTATAACAGATAATGCGGTCATTTTACCACTTTTGTATTTCAATAATTGTGTCATACTTCTCCTTACTTAGATTTCTGTGTTCTGGTTCACTTCTCCCCAAGGCAAGACCTTTACTGTTGCTTTTATTTGTGTGTTTTTGAAGTCAATTTCAATGTCCGTTTGCTTTCCTGCCATTACGTAGAGAGGTTTTCCTTCATTGTCCCGTTCCACTGTACATACCTTGTCCTGCCCTCTGTATATGTCTATTTCTATGCCCTTTCCTTCCTCGGTAGGAAAAATTCTGAAAGGGGGAACATGTACATTGCCTTGCTCATCGGTAATGGATAGCGGCTTGTACTCGGCATTTTCGCCTGTCACTTTACCTGTGAAGTCCATTTCCGTTCCCGTGCCTCTTATAAGAAGTGTATAGTTTTCTTCTTGTCGGGGATATTGCTCTTCCAGGTGCAGGGTATGTATGCTAAGTCCTGCTGCTATTCTTTTCATTACCAATGTGATGCTTTCTTCCTGTATGCTTCTTGTGGCGGTATTATTCAGCTCCTTGCGGCAATAGAACATATCCGTTACAGGCAGATGGTTGCCTTCGGTATGCCTTTTCAGTTTCAGGCGTGCATTTTCGATGGAGGTTCCCGGCAGGATGGGGATAGTAATCAAGGTGTCTTCCTTGATGTTTCCCCATGCTACGAGTGTCAGTCTTTCGCTCTTATGGTTTCCAAAGAGATATTCCAACGATGCTTTTGCCGGTATCATTCTTATAAATCCTTTTTCTCCAAACAGATAAACTTCCGATTTTTCCAGTATCCCGTTTCCGGTCAGGTCATTCCCTTGTTCATCCACTGCCTGTGTGTTCAGCTTGTATTGTACACAGGCGTTCATCTCTTCCCGTATACATGATGTGTGCAGGAATATGAGGCATACATGTAGTGCCGTAAGTATGGATATTCGGAGAAACTTCATGGCTATTTTAAGTATTGTTTGTTATTCAGGTTTTATTCGAAAGTCACATCCTGGGTAATATTCAATGCCCAGTCCGCCACGCTTACCGTCAGTTGGAGTGAAGTAGGGGTTATATCTCCCATAGGATCTGTAATACCTATACTTTTGATGGTGGCTTTTATGCTGTAAGTGGTGTTGCGGGCTATGTTTGAAGTGCCTGTGCCCGAAGCTCCGGTGATGGTTGTTCCGCTCTGGCTTTTATTGATGATTATCGGGTAATAGATGGTACTTCCCGTATCGTCTGCGTTTTTCTTGAATGTACCTTCCAGTACCAATGCCGTATGGGTGGTTTCCTCGTTTGGGAGAACATAAAACCAGTAGTTGGCCTGATGTTCAGTTTTTACATCCGCAGCAGGGCTTATCGCATTTGCCAGATAATCTGCTGTTCCGATGGAACTGTCGTAGTTTCCGCTTAGGTAAGCAGGGGTTCCCATTTTCGTTGTGCTGTATTCGCCTGTGCCCGGTATCACTTCTTTTATTGCATTTCGGACAAAGATGTTTTTCAACTCGTACGTTGCTGCTGAGTACTGCCCTTTGGGGTCGAAGTCAGTTTTGATGCTGCTTATCGATACTCTTGCCACAAGGCGGCTCAATTGGGCGGTTATTCCGTCATTGTCGCCTGCGCTCAACGTGAAGGTGGCGTTGCCGTTTTTGTCTTTTATATTTCCGCTCATAGGCAGGCAGTCTTTGGTTTGTGCATCCGCCAATGCGATGGTCTTCTTCAAGAAATCGTCCTTGTTCAGCACACCTGTAAAATAACTATCGGAAGGAGCGTTGGCTACTACGATACCTGTACAGTTTGTTGCCGGTGTGCAGCTGATGGTTGTTGCCGAGGTTGTGTTTTCGGTTACGGTATGCAGGGCATTTACGGTGTTGTCGCTGTTGAAAATAGCAACAGTGAAATGCTTTACAGTGTTTTCTTCGGCTTGCGTGGGTAAATTGTCACCGGTTGCTTTGGTATTTATTCCATTCCCGATCAGACGCAGTTCCAAGAGTGCTGTTTTATCTTGCGGTTGAGGAACTGTCAGTTCGTTGTCGTCACTGCTGCATCCTGTCAGTGTAAGGATGGCTGTTGCCAATGTTGCCCATAAAAAATTGTTTGTTTTCATATGCATCTGTTTTTTTAAGTGTTAATATGTAATTTGTTATTGTTTGTCATTATTTTATTATATATACCAGGGAGATTGCCGCTTTGGTAGGTGCAATGAAGTTTCTATTGCCTGCTCCTGTCTTTTCTCCGCAACTCGAACAATAGTAACGCTCATATCCGGTGTGAAGAAATCCCATTCCGATGCTTGTTTCCACTCTCCAATGGGAAGACAGGATAAAATGATAGCCATATGATATTCCTATTCCTACAAAATCTCCTTCGTATCTTGACGAGCGTATTCCTTTGAATATTCCGAAAGGCAATTTTATTTTGCTTATGTTGTATACTCCATACATGAGATTTATCCCCAAGAAACTTCTTTTATAGGGTTGATACATCCAATAGCGCAATTCTGGTTGTACAAACCAGTGCTTCAGGTATTTGTCTTTGCCTATTGAGAAAGGGTTGTAATGAAGTCCGGCTTCCAGCGTAAAACGTTCGGAGAGTTTTACCTCTGCACTAAGATTGGGAGAAGAGAGTGCTCCGGTGAGCAGGTCACTTTTTACAGCTATGGTTTGCGCTTTCAGTCTGCTTGCATAAGGCAATATTGCAAACAAAGCCGATATTATGATATAGTTTATCTTTTTCAATTTATTGTCCTCCTTTTATAAATCTGTCAGTGTAATTTCCTTCAGGTATATTCTGGCTATCTGGTTTATTATTCCGAGTTTCTGGGCGGCTCTTCCGTATTGTGCATAGAACTGCTCGGTAATGGGGCGGTTGCAGTTCAGATGTTCTCCCGTGGCTTC